>BNJU01003649.1_pt1 | contig 71153 bp, 86 predicted proteins | sample 8539281 | NCBI WGS metagenome assembly BNJU01 (sample SAMD00202456, study PRJDB9452) | human saliva metagenome | isolation source: human saliva | place: Japan | reverse complement strand
GGGTTACGTATACGCCACAGGTGTCCCACCGTTTAACTGTCCGCTACTGTAAGGGTTGGTAGCCTTACCAAAGAAATCCCTGCTGTCATCCACCTTCCTGTCTTCGCCAAGAGGCAGGTCGTCAAGATCGAGGGTAGTCACCTAAACATCTCTCCCTGCACCTCTGCATCTGATCCCATGATGATTGGTGTATGTACATATACAAAGTTCTCTCCTGAAAAACTTGTGTATAGCATAGGCTATGAGGGAGCGCACTCTAAATACAGCCTGGAAGGTGTTGGTTCTTGGACGAAGATGTGAAATAGTCCTAAGATATTCCATGTTGTGGCGTTTTTCTGAAGAGGATAATCACTGGTAGACTTTCCCTCCACAATTACCTCGCTAGCCTGTATTTCAAATGGCTGTTTTTGCATCAGGAGTAAGCACCAGCTCACCCTTTACAATGACTGCAGAGCCAACATTTAGCTTGCTTACTCCTGCAAAAATTCTCCATATTATCGTGATAAACGACCTGCAAGGTCCTCAAAATATGTACCATCGCTAAGTACTATGAAGCCAAAGGTCTTAGAATCTCTGACACTTCTTATCCATCCACCTACGGTCACTTCTTTTTTCCTCATGAATTTTTCCTTTTCTTTGAAAAAGCTCTCTGACTGAAATAAGTTCCATAATGTCCTCCCAAATTATTTACTTCTAGTATCTTTATAGTATACCACATTTTTATGATCTACCAGTATATATTTTAGTGGAGATTAGGTAAGCCTTTCCCCTTACTCTGTCAAAGCTTACCGCTTTTTTGAAGTTACTTTCGATATAGTCCCAAGTCCTGTCCTTTTTAGCGAGTATCCACATAAGCTTGGTTAAGGCCGCCTCCAAGGTCATATCCGCTGCTTCAAGGTATTTGTATTTTTAAGTTTAACTCCTACCTGTAGATATCTGTATCGCTGCTCTCATTTTGTACCTGAGTAGTTATGACGAGTACCTTTGTCTTTGCTTCTGTATTTTATCAAGGTTGTCGAATATTGCTTTTTGTATGCTGTCAGGAACCCCACCTGTACCGAAGCTCTCTAGGATTATTCCATCATAGTTTTCAAATATGGTAGGTATGAGGCTGTCGGAAATGCCCGGTATCAGCTTTACCACATATACTTTTTCGTTTAGTTCATGGTAAAAGACGGGCTTCATTTTTGTTTTATCCTGAACGATGTATCTGATAACTCTTGCCATCGTATAGTTCAGCTATAAATGGATAGTTGATACTTGAAAATGCTTCAAAGCTAAAGGTTCTGGTCTTCTGGCTGTGTCCCCAGGATGACCTTGCCGCTAAATACTATCTGAACTCCATGATGAGAGCTCGTCAGCAAAGATATAGTATACTGTCACGAAGATTAGACTTTGCATCTGTTATCTCCGTTCCTATTGGCTTTTGAGCTCCTGTTAGCACTATTGGCTTAGGGGAGTTTTGAATAAGGTATGAAAGGGCTGAGGCTGGAGAAATATGGTGTCTGTACTGTGGCAGATAACGAAGCTCATCATAGTTGTTGTATTCTGCTTTCAATTGCATTTGCAATCAGCTTTCCAATGCTCTGGTTTTGTATTTGTGCTGTCAATGCTGTAAAAGTTCTCTTGTTTCATATTAATATTTTCTTCCAGTTTTGGCAGGTAAGAGAGCAGCCCTTTGAGCTAAGTGTGGAATGAGGCCTAGGGGGTAGTTACAGAGGCAATAGTTCCTCCTGTAGTTAGCATTAGTATGTTTTTCATAGGTATTGCCTTTCTAATGGTTTTTGTTCACTGTCTTTTGATACTGACTATTTTATCATATTCTGCCTGATTATGATACATTTTTTTACAGTCTTATTTATCGCGCTCAAGGATAATGGTTTTGGTTTGCAGTCTTAGTCACGCCCAGAATAATAAATTTTAGACTCGATTTGGCATTCTCTCATTGCCCTCTTATACTTACGCTTTGAATAATGATTTTTGAGTTTGCCACCCTAGTAACGCTTAGAATAATAAATTTCAGACTCGCTCCACGTCTGCTTCTTTACCTCTGATATTTTGCTTTGATTAATGTTTTTTGTGGTTGCCATCCCTAGTCACGCATAGAATAATAAATTTCAGACTCGATCTGGCATTCTCTTCATTGCCTCTTATACTACGCTTTGAATAATGATTTTTGAGTTCGCCATTTAGTACACGCTTTCAGAATAATAAATTTCAGACTCGCATGGCATCCGCTTCTGCTTCGCCTGATGCGCTCTGCTTAGAATTTATTATTCTATGCTGTGGGTGAAGAGTTTAGGTTTAAGTTTAGATTTATTCTTACCTAAGTCTTCTATTTTTGTTATATGTGTACACTCTGCACTTTCTTTTTAGCTATTTTGTACACTTTTTCTCTGAAACTTTGTGCATTCTGCCGTTGTTTTTTATTGGGATTTCGTTTATAATACTTCTTGTCGTGGTGAGTTACAATAGTCACTAAGTAGTATTTCTGATGCCACTAAGCGTTATTTCTTAGCCACTAGCAGTATTCCTTATCCTTTATGATTTGCACGAAATATGTATTCGATATCTGATATATGTGATATGTGGTCGATATCTGTATTTACTGATTTCTGCCTTTTCTCCCAAATAATCACTGCAAAAAGTGTTCAGTTCTCCGATATCTAACATTAAGCAGTTCTGATTATTGTAACCACCTTAGACATTACCATTTCCTGAGTATCTAAGTCTTACTTAGCAGGAAAATCTATTTAACATTTTAACTTCATCTGCTATAATGTCTATAAGGGTATTATAGCAAACCCAATGAAAGAAAGGACTATATGCCTACAAAGAAAGAACGAGATGAGTATTTAAGGGGATTAAACCCGATTGATGATCTTATGTTTCGCAAAATGGCTGAACATAAGGAGTTCTGTGAAGAAATCCTAAGAGTTATCTTAGGCGATCAGAAACTGGTTGTTACCGATAACATGCAACAGTTTGACCTTAAGAATCTACAAGGTCGCTCTGTTGTGCTAGACGCTAAATGTATAACAGGCGATGGACGTTATATCAACATCGAAGTCCAAAAAGCTAATGATGACAACCATCTAAAGAGGGTGCGCTATAATGCTTCGGTTTTGACTGCTAATGTAACTGAGACTGGAAAGCAGTTTGAGTTTGTGCCTGATATCTGTATTATATTTATTTCAGCCTTTGATTTATTTAAGGGTAATCTTCCGCTCTACCATGTGGTAAAGACGGTTAAAGAAACTGGGCAGGTAATTGAAGATGGGCTTACTGAAATATATGTAAATGCAGCTGTGGATGATGGTTCCAAGCTGGCAAAACTTATGAAAGTGTTTACTACAAATGATGCTTATGATGAAGCCGATTTCCCTGTAACCAGTGAAATCAAGGCCAGGTTTTAAAAAGGATGAAGGAGGTACCGTAAAGATGGATGCAACTTTACAGAAATGGATGCAAGAAAGTGAAGAGATAGGTGAGAAACGCGGTGAGAAACGTGGCAGAGAGGAAGGTGCTAAAATAATTGCAAAAACAATGATTGAAGAAGGACTTCCTACCGAGCTTATAATGAGGTATACAGGGCTTTCTGAAGATGTTGTTGTCGCTTTACAGGGCTAATTCTAAGCTTTGATTAAGTTGCAATGGCTTCCACAATTGCTTTTATGATATGTCATTTAATTAAGGTTGCTACTGGTTTTTATATTCGCTTTGAAATCCCATAATGCAGCTTTTTTCCATGCTTTTTTAGCAAGTTGTTCAAGGTATGGTTTGGAGTGCTGTTTTATGGGATTTATTTTATACCTTGGCACACTTAGAATAGTAATTTTCAGTTTTATTCGAAGTCACGCTAGTTTGATGGTTTTTTTGCCGTCACTTAGTCACGCCCTAGAATAATAAATTTCAGACTCGCTCGGCATCCGCTTCTGCTCCACCTAATGCACTCGCTTAGAATTTATTATTCATGCTGTGGGTGCTTGTATCTCTCCCTATCAAACTTTTTCAGATTAAATGGCGCCAGGACTCTCGTTTCTTTTGGCACATCCTTCCAAATGATGGTCGATTTGGTACTTCAATCGTTAGTAATCAGTACAGATAGGCGCGCAGCTACTACTTTTTGCTTCTCCTGATTCACTAGCTTTGAATAATGTTATTTGTGATTGCCGCCCTAGTCACGCTTTAGAATAATAAATTTCAGACTCGCTCCGCATCCGCTTCGCTCTGCCTGATGCGATCGCTTAGAATTTATTATTCTAAGCTGTGTGGTCAGTACTGGCACCGCCCAAATATCCACCGCTGTTCTACCCTGGCTTAATTGCAGGTTTTCTAGTATCACACAAATACCCACCGCTGTTCTTGCTGGCTTAGTTGCAGGTTATCTCTAGTAGCTCAAAACATGCACCACTGCTTTTGCTCTCCTGATTCACTAGCTTTGAATAATGATTTTAAGTTTGCCTACCCCAGTCACGCCTCAGAATAATAAATTTCAGACTCGCTCCGGCATCGCTTCGTCTGCCCACGCGATCGCTTAGAATTTATTATTCTATGCTGTGGTGAAAAGTTTAGGGTGATTTTTATTCTTTTTCTTGTCTCAGTCTTCTATTTTTGTTATATGTGTACACTCCGAACTTGTGCTTTGGTTATTTTGTACACTTTTTCTTCTAAACTTTGTGCATTCTGCCGTTGTTTTTATTTGATTTCATATAATACTTCTTGTCGAGTGAGTTACAATAGTCACTAAGTAGTATTTCTTATACCACTAAGCGGTATTTCTTAGCCACTAAGCAGTATTTCTTAACCTTTATGATTTGCACGAAATATGTATTCGATATCTGATATATGTGATATGTGGTCGATATCTGTATTTACTGATTTCTGCCTTTTCTCCCAAAATGATCACTGCAAAAGTGTTCTGTTCTCCGATGTCTAGCATTAAACAGTTCTGATTATTGTAACCACCTTAGACATTACCATATCCTGAGTATCTAAGTCTTACTTAGCAGGAAAATCTATTTAACATTTTAACTACATCTGCTATAATGTCTTTAAGGGCATTATAGCAAACCCTATGAAAGAAAGGACTATATGCCTACAAAGAAAGAACGTGATGAGTATTTAAGGGGATTAAACCCGATTGATGATCTTATGTTTCGCAAAATGGCTGAACATAAGGAGTTCTGTGAGGAAATCCTAAGGGTTATCTTAGGTGATAATGAACTGATTGTTACCGATAACATGCAACAGTTTGACCTTAAGAATCTACAGGGGCGTTCCGTGATCTTGGACGCCAAATGTATAACCGGAGATGGACGATATATCAATATCGAAGTCCAAAAAGCAAATGATGACAATCATCTAAAAAGAGTCCGTTACAATGCTTCTGTATTGACTGCCAATGTAACAGAGACAGGAAAACAATTCGAGTTTGTACCTGATGTCTGCATCATATTTATCTCAGCCTTTGATTTATTCAAGGGTAATCTTCCACTTTATCATGTAAAGAAGGTTGTTATGGAAACCGAGCAGATAATAGATGACGGTCTTACTGAGATATATGTAAATGCAGCTGTAGATGATGGTTCCAAGCTGGCAAAACCTATGAAAGTGTTTACTAAGAATGATGTTTATGATGAAGCCGATTTCCCTGTAACCAGTGAAATCAAGGCTAGGTTTAAAAAGGATAAAGGAGGTACCGTAAAGATGGATGCAACTTTACAGAAATGGATGCAAGAAAGTGAGGAGATTGGTGAGAAACGCGGTAGAAAGGAAGGCGTAAAGGAAGGTAAAATTAAAGGTGCTAATGAGGAAAAGCTTAGAATTGCCAAGGATATGAAAGCAAGTGGACTCGGGCTTGATCTAATTGCTAGGTTTACCGGGCTTTCTGAGGAGGCTGTTGCTGCTTTGCAAGGCTAATGTTCACAACATATCAAGTTTCTGTTAAAAGCCTTTATATATGATATTATTTGTCGATTATAAAGGTTTGTTGTAATTGTGTTTTTGTTATTATTCCCATAATACAGGTTTCCTTTCTATACTTTTGGTACTGTTACCACCGAGGTATGGCTTAGATTATCTGTTTTATGGGATTTTTGATTTATTGGATACGCTTGCTTATTGTTTTGATTGCAAACCTAGTCGCGCTTTTATAATAATGTTTTTTTGTGGTTTGCCCTCTAGTCACGTCTATTATAATAAATTTCAGACTCACATGGCATCCGCTTCTGCTCCGCCTAATGCGCCTGCTTAGAATTTATTATTCTATGCTATGTGGTGAAAGTTTAGGTGATTTTTATTCTTTTTCTTTCTCAGTCTTCTATTTTTGTTATAGTGTACACTCCGGACTTGTGCTTTTGGTTATTTTTGTACACCTTTTCTCTGAAACTTTGTGCATTTTGCCGTTGTTTTTTTATTCGGATTTCGTTTATAATATTTCTTGTCGGGGTGAGTTACAGTCACTAAGTAGTATTTCTATGCCACTAAGCGGTATTTCTTAGCCACTAGCAGTATTCCTTAGCCTTTTTATGATTTGCACGAAATATGTATTCGATATCTGATATATGTGATATGTGGTTGATATCTGTATTTTACTGATTTCTGCCTTTTTCTCCCAAATAATCACTGCAAAAAGTGTTCAGCTCTCCGATATCTAACATTAGCAGTTCTGATTATTGTAACCACCTTTAGACTTTACTGTATCCTGATTATCTAAGTCTTACTTAGCAGGAAAAATCTATTTAACATTTTAATTTCATCTGCTATAATGTCTATAAGGGTATTATAGCAAGCCCAATGAAAGAAAGGACTATATGCCTACAAAGAAAGAACGAGATGAGTATTTAAGGGGATTAAACCCGATTGATGATCTTATGTTTCGCAAAATGGCTGAACATAAGGAGTTCTGTGAAGAAATCCTAAGAGTTATCTTTAGGCGATCAGAAACTGGTTGTTACCGATAACATGATAACAGTTTGACCTTAAGAATCTACAAGGGCGTTCTGTTGTACTAGATGCTAAATGTATAACAGGCGATGGACGTTATATCAACATCGAAGTCCAAAAAGCTAATGATGACAACCATCTAAAGAGAGTGCGTTACAATGCTTCGGTATTGACTGCCAATGTAACAGAGACTGGAAAGCAGTTTGAGTTTGTGCCTGATATCTGTATTATATTTATTTCAGCCTTTGATTTATTTAAGGGCAATCTTCCGCTCTACCATGTAAAGAAGGTTGTTGCGGAAACTGATCAGATAATAGATGACGGTCTTACTGAGATATATGTAAATGCTGCTGTGGACGATGGGTCTAAGCTTGCAAAGCTAATGAAAGTGTTTACTAAGAATGATGTCTATGATGAAGCCGATTTCCCTGTCACTAGTGAAATCAAGGCTAGGTTTAAAAAGGATGAAGGAGGTACCGTAAAAATGGATGCAACTTTACAGAAATGGATGCAAGAAAGTGAAGAGATGGGCGAGAAACGTGGTAGAGAGGAAGGCAGAGAAGAAGGTAGAGAAGAAGGTAGAGAGGAAGGTACAAAATATATCGCAAAGACAATGATTGAAGACGGGCTACCTATCGAGCTTATAATGAGGTATACCGGTCTGTCTGAAGATATAGTTGCCGCTTTACAGAGCTAAGACTGAGGGTGCTTATGTTATGGTAGGCTATTAATTTACTTTTTATCAGTTTTGAAATAGTGTTGTTACATTTTTGTATTCACTTTTATATCCTATGAGTATGTGAAACTTTTTCTGTAAAATAGCTATTAAACAATAGGTCTTCTATGATAAAATATAAATCATAGGAGGCCTTTTATTATGGCAAAAAGAGAAAAGAAACCGGCACACAAGGTTGTAATGACTGAAGGTAAAAGAAACATTATTCAGCAGCTGCTTCAGGAGTATGATATTGAAACAGCTGAAGACATTCAGGATGCACTTAAAGATCTGTTGGGTGGAACCATTAAAGAGATGATGGAAGCAGAAATGGATGAACATCTTGGATATGGTAAATCTGAGAGATATGACAGTGATGACTACAGAAACGGCTATAAGTCTAAGATGGTTAACAGCAGCTATGGGCAGGTCGGAATTGAGGTTCCTCAGGATCGCAAGTCTACTTTCGATCCTCAGATTGTTAAAAAACGTCAGAAAGACATTTCAGACATTGACCAGAAGATTATATCTATGTATGCAAAAGGAATGACAACAAGGCAGATTTCAGAGACGATAGAGGACATATATGGTTTTGAAACGTCTGAAGGTTTCATTTCAGATGTAACAGATAAAATCCTGCCTCAGATTGAAGACTGGCAGAACAGGCCATTAGATGAAGTTTATCCAATCCTTTATATTGATGCTATCCACTATTCTGTCCGTGATAACGGCGTAATAAGGAAGCTTGCAGCCTATGTCATCTTAGGTATCAATACTGAAGGAAAGAAAGAAGTGCTTACAATACAGGTAGGTGACAACGAAAGTTCAAAATACTGGCTATCCGTACTAAATGAGCTTAAAAACAGAGGAGTAAGGGACATCCTTGTCATTTGTGCTGATGGACTTACAGGAATAAAGGAAGCCATTGGAGCAGCCTTTCCTAAAACAGAGTATCAAAGATGTATTGTTCATCAGGTAAGAAACACATTGAAATATGTACCTGATAAAGACAGGAAAGCATTTGCGACAGATTTGAAGACCATTTACCAGGCTTCTGATGAAAAGAAAGCTCTAGTGGCTTTGGAACAGGTGACTGAAAAATGGACACCAAAATATCCTAACGCAATGAAACGCTGGAAAGATAACTGGGATGTTATTTCCCTATTTTCAAGTTTTCTTCCGTTGTTAGAAAGGTTATTTATACAACTAACGCTATAGAATCGCTTAATTCTACATACCGTAAGCTAAACCGCCAGAGAAGCGTATTTCCAAGCGATACAGCCCTCCTTAAGGCCTTGTATTTAGCCACATTTGAAGCAACTAAAAAATGGACTACCACGATACGGAACTGGGCACAGGTCTACGGTGAGTTAAGCATTATGTATGAAGGACGACTGCCTGAATAGAATACAGTGGGAAAGATACGTGGGTGGCTTAGCCACCCTATATTGACAACCCCTTTTTAACTGTTATATATATACACAGGGTGAAAAATCCTATCTTAAGAGATTTCCACCCTATATTATCATAGAAGATTTTTTTATTTACAGACTTATCTTCATAGTCTCTAAATTTCAGACTCGCCACGCTATCTGCTTTTATTACCTATGATACCTTCAATTTGAATAATGATTTTAATTTGTCATCTCTAGTCACGCATAGAATAATAAATTTCAGACTCGTCTCGGCATCCGCTTCTGCTTCTGCCTAACGCGCCTGCTTAGAATTTATTATTCTATGCTGTGTGAATTCTAAAGTTAACTCTCATACAAAGGCTTCATTTAGATAGAGATTAGCCCTTGATATCCTTGCATTTGTCGCTTCTTTTTCTGCTTCCCTAGCTGATTAGGAACTCCCTTCTTTTGCGTTATCAAGTGTTCTTTTCGCTTGATTTTTGGTTATTTTGTACACTTTTTCTTTAAAACTTTGTGCACTTTTGCCGTTGTTTTTTATTTGATTTCATATATAATACTTTGTCGGGGTGAGTTACAATAGTCACTAGTAGTATTTCTCGAGTCGCTACAAAGCATTTCTTAGTCACCAAGCAGTATTTTTTAGCTATTATGATTTGCGTGATATATGTATTCAATATGTGATATGGGTTTTATATCTGATTATATGTGGTATGGAGTTCGATGTCTGTCTTTACTGATTGTTATCTTTTCATACTAATAATCACTGCAAAGAGTGTTCTGTTCTCCCTAAATAACCGCTGCAATAGTATTCAGTTCTCCGATATCTAACATTAAGCAGTTCTGATTATTGTAACCACCTTTGACTTTAGCGTATCCTGAGTATCTAAGTCTTACTTAGCAGGAAAATCTATTTAACATTTTAACTTCATCTGCTATAATGTCTTTTAAAGGGCATTATAGCAAACCCAATGAAAGAAAGGACTATATGCCTAGCAAAAAGAACGTGATGAGTATTTGAAGAGGATTGAACCTCGATTGATGATCTTTGATGTTTCGCAAGATGGCTGAACATAAGGAATTCTGCGAAGAAATCCTAAGAGTTATCTTAGGCGATCAGAAACTGGTTGTTACCGATAACATGCAGCAGTTTGACCTTAAGAATCTACAAGGTCGCTCTGTTGTACTAGATGCCAAATGTATAACCGGAGATGGACGGTATATCAATATCGAAGTCCAAAAAGCGAATGATGACAACCATCTAAAGAGAGTGCGTTATAATGCTCGGTATTGACTGCCAATGTAATCAGAGACCGGAAAACAGTTTGAATTTTGTACCTGATATCTGTATTATATTTATATCAGCCTTTGATTTATTTATGGGGTACCTTCCGCCTCACACATGAAAGAAGGTTGTTGTGAAACTGATCAGATAATAGATGACGGTCTTACTGAAATATATGTAAATGCTACTGTGGATGACGGCTCAAAGCTTGCAAAGCTAATGAAAGTGTTTACTAATGAATGATGTTTATGTAATGATCGATTTCCGGTTACCAGTGAACTCAAGGCTAGGATTTTAAAAATGGATGAAGGAGGTACCGTAAGATGGATGCAACTTTGACAGAAATGGATGCATGAAAAGTGAAGAGATAGGGGAGAAACGTGGGGAGAAACGCGGTGAGAGGAAGGTATTATGCTCGGTAAAGAGGAAGGTGCTAAAAATTATTGCAAAGACAATGATTGAAGAAGGCCTTCCTACAGAGCTTATAATGAGGTATACCGGGCTTTCTGAGGATGTAATTATAGCCTTACAGGAATAAGACCGGGAAGACTTGGTTGGCTTATGTTGTGGTAAGCTATTGGTTTTCTTTATTTTCAGTTTTAAAGAGTGCTGTTACTGCTTTTGTATTTTGCTTTTTGTATTTGCTTTTGTATTTGCTTTTTGTATTTGCTTTGTATTTGCTTTTGTATTTGCTTTTATATCCCATAATGCAGATTTTTCTTTTTATTCTTCAGCATGGTTCTGTCGAAGTATGGATTAGATTGTTTGTTTTATGGGATTTTTTTCATTGACTGTATACTCTTGCTTATTTTTAGCAAATGTCTTCTATGTTCGTTTTGGGTAATGGGGTTAGGTTGTCACTCCTAGTCACGCCTAGAATAATAAATTTCAGACTCGCTCCGGCATCCGCTTCGCTTCGCCTAACGCGCTCGCTTAGAATTTATTATTCTATGCTGTGGGGCAATGTTGCAACTTACAACTCTATACGTTCAGTTCGCGTATACTGTCCTCTCACAGCTCTGTATGTTCGGTTCTCGTGTGCAGCACTATCAATAGTTGATGTGCACCGACTGATACACTATGATTAAATCATAAAAGCCACTGTATATCGGTCTTTTTTAGTACGCCGCTAGGCGCACCAAAAAAACTTCCGCCCTCCATTTCTAGAGGGCGGAAGCATAGCACTTCATTTAATACATATCAAGACAACTCTAATTATGAAGCTCTATTAATTGTAATTGTCTTCTCAACTGTGTATGTTGAGCTAGGGAATGAAAGCTTCATAGTAACAGTCTGTGTACCAACATTATTAAGAGCTACTGTCGCAGTATTAGTACCATTGTTTGCAACAGTTACTGCATTATTATCGAAATCACTAAAAGTAATGTAAGGTACAGAAGTATTTGCCTGATCATACTGATCCTTAAGTGTTATATTAAGAGCTGTACTAGCACTAAGAGCAGTCCAATTCTGAGGTGTATTGCCTGTGACAGCCATCTTAGTTGCTCCAAAATCAGAATCTGCAACCTTACGAACTGCATTACCATAAGTGAAGTCAATATCTATTGTTGTAGGCTTATCATCATTAATGATTATTCTACCCTTATCCTTCTTTGTTGTATATCCTTCCTTATTAACATCTATGCTCTGAACAGGTACAAGATATTTTTTACTTGGGTCTGTTGCTCCAAATGCTACGAAATCTGCATTCTCAAGGGCAATCTTCTCACCAGCATAATATCCATATACTGAAGGTTCAAATCCCTTATCACTGTCAGCTACTACTGGGGTAAGATTGCTGGCAGGCACAAGATCTGGCACCTCTACCTTAAAGCTACTCATGTCTTTAAGAAGAACATATGAAAGCTCTATAGTCTTGTCCTCACTGCCATGAACTCTATCTGTTCCATTGATAAGTTCAAGTGTAACCTTAGCTGTTGCAGTATGATTACCATCTGTACCTGCTTCAAGAGATATCACAGGAGATGCAGCTGTTACATCAACTGTAGTGGTTGCAGGTGTCTGCTTACCAGCTGCAAGCACAGGAACACCTGTAGTTGGATCAAGAGTTCCTACACCAGTTTTAAGCTTAAAATACATTGTCGATAGTATTTGCATCTTTCATAGGGTTGATAAGAGATACTTTAACCTTATATCCTGTAAGCTTAGCAACTTCAGCTGCTGTCATGTTATTGCCATACTGATCCTGGAATCTAATCTTGTTTGCATTAATTTCTAATGCTCTTCCAGCACTAACACCCTTAGCCTGATCTGAAACAAGACCAAGAATTGTAACCGGCTTTCTTGTAGCTCTTACAGCAATTGTAGCTGTACCAAACTTGTTGGTTGGTGTCACATAGGTAATTACCTGAGTAACTGAAGTAGTGTCTGTTGCTCCTACTGTTCCAGGTGTATAAAGAAGACCTACCTTACCATCTTCCTTCTTAACGAACTTAACATGCTGTCTTGTAAACTCAGTTGTATTAAGTTCTTTTAACTTATCCCAGCTTGTTACCTCTTTGCCGTTTGCATCGAGTGCGGTATAGTCAAGCCAGTTTTCCTGATTCTCGTATACTCCTAATGCACCTGCTCTTATTGTAAGAGTATCTACCTTTGTAGATGATACTACATTGAACTTAGAGGAAGCCATCTTACCATTGTTGATAACTACTGCCTGTAAGGTAACTTCACCAGCTCTTGAAGCTGTATCTGTACCGGTTGTAGCATTCTTCAATGTATAAGAGATATACTTCTCATCTCCTACTGTAACAAGCTTAGGTGTAGCAAGAATTACTCCTGTGATGCTTAATGCGTTAACCTGAAGCTGTGCGTTTGGCTTTAAAGCCTTATCTGTAGCAAAATCATTCTTGTACTGATCTTTTGCTTTATAAAGAACAGAGAAATTCTCAAGCTTGTCATTGTCTTCAATAGTCTCTACAAACTTTCTAGTTGTATTGTTGAAAAGACCCTTGTACTCAACCTCCCAAAGCTTAGCCTGCTCGCCAACTGTAAGAAGTGCACTTACGTTAACACCTGATTCAAGATCAACAACAGCAACGCTAACCTTGCTGAGGTTAAGCTGATATCCTAATGTGCTTGTAAACACAACTTCACCCTTAGCAGCTGGGTTTACACCTGCTCCATCAGAACCTGAAACCTTAATGTTTGCTGCAAGTGGATTCTTAGTTACATCCTCATCAAACTGATTGTATACCTTGTAGTAAGCAACTGCCTTACCAGTAGATACCATAATAGCAGTATTTGAAGGTACGATTTCAATTCTTCTTAATCTACAGCCTTAACAACCTCGAACTCAACTGTATCGCCGTTGTTGTATGTAAGTGTGTACTTACCAGCTGGAATCTGAGTAGTTGTTCCCTCAAGGATAGCTTCTGTCTTAGCTTCGTTAAGCTTAATCTCATCCTTGATAGGAAGAACAGCACCACTTGAATTCTTGATCACGAAAAGCACCCTTGCTTGCTACAAAAATCACTACCCATAACGGTAATCTTGTTAGCGCCTGTCTGCTTAGCCTCAAGCTTGCTGTTAACCTTAACGTCAAACTTCTCTGTAAGCTTATATTTTACTTTTTTAGCATTTTCAAGTTTATAAACCTGAGCTGAATAAACAGTGATTGATACAGGAGTAGCTGACTTAGCAACACCCTCTACTACAATCTTGTTATTGCCTTCACATAAGCTTTCTTGCTACCTTCTCATCTGAAGACTCAACAAAAAGCTTGTAAGTTGTTGCCTCTGCCGCCAGCTGCCTTAATCTTCTTTGAGATCTCGTAGTTTACGCCGACTGTTGACTTCTCGCCTTCCTTAACAACTACTGCTGAAGGAGTAAGAGTCATCTTAGATGCTCTTGTTCTAGCGTCGATTGTCATCTTAACGGTAACAGACTTAGTCTTCTTTGTAGCCTTTGTCTTGAAAGAAATGGTAACCCTACCATTCTTACGAGCCTTTACCTTACCGTTCTTGTCAACAGATGCGATCTTAGAGTCGCTTGACTTCCAAGTACCCTTAGAATCCTTAACAACTTTTCCTTAACTACAGCATCGAAATCTACAACCTGTCCGCCGATGTAGATATTCTTTCTCTTAACAGCACTCTTGCTGTTCTTCTCACAATCTTGTTCTTTGTAGCTGCCTCTGCTCCCTGTGGTGCGTAAAGGGATGTTACCACCATAGCGGTAGCCATTACGAATGAGAGTTTCTACTGAAATTCTTCATCTTTTTCTTCCTCCTAAATTTGGGTTTCCTATGTCCTGCTTCAAAAGCCTTACTTTCAGTCGCATAGCTGGTACTAAGCGGTGCTTCTACTGCAAGATTCTTGATTCAGGATATAATCTTTCCAATAACACAACGATTATAACAATAATTTCTGCTAAAGGTCAAGCATTCTTATCTTAAGTTTTTATTAAATTATAATCTTATGTTAAAAAGATTACTGACTAAATATTGTTTACAACTCGGATTATAGACCCTGTTTGTGGCAAGTCTATGTCATTTTTTTATATTTTTGGCTTATTTTTAATATTTTTCTTTTACAAGGGCTTTCATTTCATCTTTTGGCACAGATGTCTTTGTGGATGACTTTAGCATTCTCTATCTCACCGGCTGCCTCAGGGAGTTTCTTTCCTGATAGTCTTTCAAGTTCTCTTTATTTTGTCCCATTCTGAGGTAAAGCCATCAACTTTGTCATATTCCAGTGCTGTTAGTACGCTTCCTGCGAATTTGAATGGGCTTGCTGTGGAGGCTATGAGAAGCTTGTTATGTGAAGTATTCTTATTTCTATATTCATTTGCCACAAATGCCGCAACTGCTGTATGGGTATCTATGACATAGCCTGTCTTGTCATATACTTCTTTAATTGTATGAAGTGTATCTTCTTCTGCGGCAAATCCTGCTTCAAAGTCAGTAAGCTTATCTGCCATGGCTTTGTCTATGGTGTATTTGCCTTCGTTTACAAGTTCACTCATAAACTTAGCGTTTTTAGCAGCATCGCAGTCACAGAGTCTGTATATCAGTCTCTCTAGGTTGCTTGATATGAGTATGTCCATACTTGGTGATATGGTGAGGGTGAACTCCCTGTCTCTGTCGTAGGTGCCTGTCTTAAAGAAGTCAAAGAGTACCTTGTTGGTGTTTGATGCGCAGATGAGCTTGCCAAGTGGAAGTCCAAGCTCTTTTGCAAAGCTTGCCGCAAGGATGTTGCCAAAGTTGCCTGTAGGCACGCAGACATCAAGGATTTCACCCGGACTAAGCTTCCCCTCATTAAGCAGCTTCACATAGGCATATACATAGTAGACTATCTGAGGTACAAGTCTTCCTATATTTATGGAGTTGGCTGATGAGAATACATAGCCCTTTTCTTTTAGCTCTGCATCGAGGGCTTTGTCGGAGAAAATGGCCTTTACGCCGTTTTGTGCATCATCGAAGTTGCCCTCTATGGCTACTACTGAGGTATTCTTTCCTTTTTCAGTAACCATCTGCTGTCTCTGGAAGGGGCTGACACCGTCTTTTGGGTAAAATACTATGATGCCTGTGCCCTCCACATCTGCAAAGCCTGCAAGGGCAGCCTTTCCTGTGTCTCCTGAGGTGGCTGTGAGGATAATGATTTTCTCTTTTAGATTGTTTTTCTTTGCTGAGGTAACCATAAGGTATGGAAGTATGGAGAGCGCCATATCCTTAAAGGCTAAGGTAGGCCCATGGAACAGCTCCAGATATATAAGTCCGTCTGCTTCTTTCATAGGAACTATTTCTTCTGTATCGAATTTGCTATCATAGGCTGAGTCTATGCAAGCTTTTAGTTCTTCCTCGGTGAAGTCCGTAAGGAAGAGCTTCATCACTTCGTAGGCTATTTCTCTATAGTTAAGTCCTTTAAGCTCTTCAAGGCTCTTATCAAGCTTTGGGAAGGTCTCAGGTACATATAGACCGCCATCAGGTGCTATTCCTCGTAGGATCGCCTGTGAGGCTGTGACCTTTTCTTTATCTCCTCTGGTGCTAACGTATTTGATATCCATGTTCTACCTCCTTATTTTGTCTTGTATGATAGCATTTATGAGGGGAATTGGCAAGATAGATATGGAATAATCCTGATATTATTTTGTTATAATGAGATAGGAATATATATGACAAAAATCGAACGTATGTGTTATAATGTAATCGTTGCCTCTCCCACTAGGCATAGAAGGGAGGTGAACTTGTGGATAATTTAATATCTTTTATAATCTCTGTCATGGCAGGTATAGTTGCAAACTATATCTGCAAATGGCTGGACAGAGAGCATAACAAAGGCGACCAGCCTAAAAAGGACTAAGCCACCTTTATGTAAATGAATAGAAAAACTCGAAGTCGCAGACTTCGAGTTTTTTTCGTTTTTGAACTCTATGGAACACTTAATAATCTTTTATGTTCACAATTATAACCTATTAAGGCTAAGAAGTCAAATCATTATCTGATAGTGACAAAATCGAACATATGTGTTATAATATGTTCGTTGCCTCCTCCTGGGCAAGAAAGCAATTTGGTAATATGTCAAGAGGCATTTTGAAAAGATTTTTAGATAAAAGGGTAACTTTAACAAACCTATGTACACCATAGAAATGGAGAACATAAGTTTAATATTCTCTATTGATTACCTACTCCTTTCCAGAGAGTAGAGTTGGCTTTTGTCCAGCAGTCCAAAAAGCATACGTAAAAATTTACGGGATGTCAACGCGAGTGCTCTTTTGTGCTGATGCGTAGTAGTCTCAGCAAACTTTTTGTCATAAAAATCCTTATATTCCGGACAGTTATTGATAACGCTTCCGGTAGCTTCTATGACATAGTAACGCAGGTAACGGTTTCCGGCTTTGCTCATTTTAGTATCTTCTGCACGGAAGTTGCCTGACTGATTTTCTTTCCAGACGATGCCGCAATATTTAGCGAGTGCACCATTGCCGGTAAAAGCTTTGATAGTGCCTATTTCAGCAAGTATACCAGCTGCATATACATGACCTATGCCCGGGATTGATTTCAGTACCTGATACTCGACAGGGTTTAGTCCCTGCACGGTATGTTCAATCGCCTTTTCAATTGCCTTGAGCTCTTTCTCAAAAGCTCTGATGCAATTAAAAGAACTGCTGATAGACAACGTAATCGGTTCAGCAACGACTTTGTCCAGACGGTATGAACCATTAGCGGCGGCCTTTAAAATCTTTGCAGTTTCTTCCGGATCAGTAATGCGTCCACGGCTTTTGGATTCAATGAGTTCGACCAGTTCTTCAATAGAAGCCCCAATGATATCATCATTGGTTACGTATTGTTCCAGGATGGCTTCTGCGGTTGCACCATATTTGTTGCTGAACGGATGGTCTTCCTTTTTCAGCATGGCAAACTCACTGAATTTGAGGAAGATGTTGTTAAGCACATAGGTCTTCTCACGTGCAATGCATTCAGTGATGTGCAAACGGTGTCTTGTAAGCCTTTGAAGAGCCAGATACTGGGCTCCACGCCACGGCTTTATACTGATACGTCCGACTCTTGCAAAGTCGGCTATGACAAAGGAATCAATGCCATCGTTCTTGTCGAGAGAATTGAATGATTCTTTGTACTTGGCAACTTCTTTCGGATTGAGACAGTATACCTCTGTCCCAAATGGTGCCAACAAACCACTGGCTGAAAGATAATTGGCAATATGTACACCGTAAAATCCAGTAGACTCAAGTCCGATGATTACATGGTTGAACTCATGGTGGGCTGAAAGAACGTCCACAAGAAGGGATTCAAGAGTCTCTGCACCTTCTTTGGCATTAGGCACGGGCCTATGTGATAAAAAAATCCTGGTTGAAATCAATGGCAGAAACAACATTTGTACGGGATCCTATATCAATCCCAACAAACAGCGTTGACAGGTAATCGGTTTTCTTCATGGTTAATCACCTCCTCTCATCATAGAATGGGCGTGAAATAGAGGACATGGCTTATCCCAAACCAATACACCAGTCTAAACCTCGCGTTATGAGCATTGTCCGGTAGAAACGTCCTGCTGGAGACTTTTAGAACCGGGATGCAGCATTTGTGTAATAGATCGCAGTGTATCGTCCGGGCTTCAAGCTTTCGTAGCAGTAGCATAAGCTCTGCAGGAGGTGTACAGAAGTGACCACAGCCTTGATTCACTAAGGAACCATTATAGCATTTGGGATGTCATGTCGCAATGTAACTGTAAACCGTATAGATGAGAAATGGACTGCCAGCACTTGGTGGAGGAGAATCCTCCGGACAGATAAGAATGTCCACACATCTATACTCAAAAAGAAAAGTTTGTAACCCGATTTTTATTGGCTACAAACTTATTATACGAGGAGGTGAGCTTATTGAAAGCATATTTTCTTTTATTATCTCCGTTGTGGCTGGTATAGTTGCCAACTATATCTGCAAATGGCTGGACGGAGTACAGAAAAAAGGCAACCAGCCTAAAAAGGACTAAGCCACCTTGACGGAATAGAACACCCTAGAGTTGCAGCTCTAGGGTGTTCGCATCTTATTGATACATATTTTCTTTTGCCTATGTCTATTATATCTCACAGCAATGTAAAAAGTCAAGTGTTGTTATTATAACGGAATAGAACACCCTACTTATAATTTACAATCTTGCCAAAGTCAGCCTTAAGGCTTGCGCCGCCTACGAGCGCTCCATCAATGTTTGGCTTGGTGAAGAGCTCTGCCGCATTGCCTGCATTTACAGATCCGCCGTACTGGATACGTATCTTCTCAGCTGTAGCATCATCATACATCTCTCTTATGCAGTCACGAACAGCCTTACAGATTTCTTCAGCCTGGTCACTTGTAGCTGTCTTTCCTGTACCTATAGCCCAGATAGGCTCATAAGCTATTACAAGCTTTGCTACATCTGCGGCTGCCACATCCTTTAAGTCTGACTTTATCTGAAGCCTTATAAAGTCAACAGCTATGCCCATTTCTCTCTGCTCAAGAGTCTCACCGCAGCAAAGTATAGGAGTGATGCCTGCCTCTATAGCCTTCTTTACCTTTTTGTTAAGGAGGACATCATCTTCTTTGAAGTAGTCTCTTCTCTCGCTGTGACCGATGATTACATACTCTACGCCTGCATCCTTAAGCATGGCTGCTGAGATTTCTCCTGTGTAAGCACCGCTTTCTTCGAAGTACATGTTCTCAGCACCAATCTTTACATTGGTTCCCTTCACTGCCTCTACTACAGGAACGATGTCGATAGCAGGTACGCAGTACACTACATCAACCTCGTCATTTTTAACTAAGTCCTTTAACTCATTAACTAATGCAACTGCCTCACTAGGAGTCTTGTTCATCTTCCAGTTGCCTGCTATTATTTTTCTTCTCATTGTATTAACCTTTCAAAAACATATTTATTTATCGTTAGCAGCTGCCACGCCCGGAAGCTCCTTGCCCTCAAGGAATTCGAGGGAAGCACCGCCGCCTGTGGATATATGGCTCATCTTGTCACCAAATCCCATCTGGTTAACTGTCGCTGCAGAATCTCCACCACCGATGATGGTAGTGCATCTGTCTCTGCAAGTGCCTTTGCCACTGCAAGTGTTCCCGCTGCAAGTGTAGGGTTCTCAAATACTCCCATAGGTCCGTTCCATACTACTGTCTTAGCGGTCTTCACTTCATTTGCAAAAAGTTCAGCACTCTTAGGACCGATATCACAGCCTTCTCTGTCTGCAGGAAGGTGGTCTGAATCGTATACTTCTACCTCTACAGGTGCATCTATAGGATTAGGGGAAGTCCTTTATGGTAACTGAGTCAACAGGGAGAAGGAGCTTCTTGCCGAGCTTTTCAGCCTTTGCAAGCATTTCCTTACAGTAGTCTATCTTCTCATTGTCAACAAGTGAAAGTCCAATCTCCTTGCCCTGAGCCTTGAGGAAGGTGTAAGCCATACCACCGCCGATGATGAGGGTGTCACACTTCTCAAGGAGGTTATTGATTACGTTGAGCTTATCTGCTACCTTTGCACCGCCAAGTATGGCTACAAATGGGCGCTTTGGATTCTCTACTGCATTGCCGAGGAATTCGATTTCTTTGTTCATAAGATAGCCAACAACGCAGGTATCGATGTACTTGGTTACTCCTACGTTTGAGCAGTGCGCTCTGTGGGCTGTACCAAATGCATCATTTACAAATACATCTGCAAGAGAAGCAAGTTCCTTGGAGAATTCTTCGCCGTTCTTAGTCTCTTCTGCTCTGTATCTGGTGTTCTGAAGGAGAACTACATCCCCATCCTTCATAGCCTCTACTGCCGCCTTAGCGTTAGGACCAACTACTTCGTTGTCAGCAGCGAACTTGACAGGCTGTCCTAAAAGCTCTGAGAGCCTAACTGCTACAGGAGCAAGTGAAAGCTCAGGCTTTGGCTCTCCCTTTGGCTTGCCAAGGTGTGAGCAGAGTATAACCTTGCCTCCGTCAGCTATGAGCTTCTTGATAGTAGGAAGTGCTGCTACAAGACGGTTCTCGTCTGTTATCTTTCCATCTTTAAGTGGTACGTTGAAGTCACAACGAACCAATACTCTTTTGCCCTTTACATTGATATCGTCAACGCTTTTCTTATTTAATCCCGCCATTGTTTTTCTCCTTATGTAGTTATTATAAAAAAAGCCACCGAGAGCCATTGCCCCCGGCGGCTTAACCGCATGAATATTGTCCTCGCATCTAAAGATTAGGCACCCCCTTGCAAGCAAGCTTGCAGTTGGTGCTTATCTTTGCTGCTTGTATCATTACTTTACAAATTTCTCGAAGTACTTAATTGTTCTAACCATCTGTGATGTGTATGAATTCTCGTTGTCATACCAAGCAACAACCTGTACAAGGTAAAGTCCGTCACCAGCCTTTGATACCATAGTCTGAGTAGCGTCAAAGAGTGAGCCGTAGGTCATACCTACGATATCAGAAGAAACTATCTCGTCCTCGTTGTATCCGAAGGTCTCAGGGTCTGATGCCTTCTTCATAGCTGCATTGATGTCTTCCTTTGTAAGTTCCTTGTCGCTCTTTACTACTGCATAAAGAAGAGTTGTTGAACCTGTAGGAACAGGTACTCTCTGTGCAGAACCGATAAGCTTGCCGTTAAGCTCAGGGATAACAAGACCGATAGCCTTAGCTGCACCTGTGCTGTTAGGAACGATGTTAACTGCTGCTGCTCTTGCTCTTCTTAAGTCTCCCTTTGGATGAGGTCCGTCAAGTGTCATCTGGTCACCTGTGTAAGCGTGGATAGTTGACATGATACCGCTCTGGATAGGAAGGAAGTCGTTAAGTGCCTTTGCCATAGGTGCAAGGCAGTTTGTTGTACAAGAAGCTGCTGAAATGATGTCATCCTCAGCCTTAAGGCTCTCGTGGTTAACATTATATACGATAGTAGGAAGATCGTTGCCTGCAGGAGCTGAAATAACTACTTTCTTAGCACCGGCATTGATGTGTGCCTGTGACTTCTCTTTGCTTGTGTAGAAACCTGTACACTCGAGTACAACGTCTACTCCGAGCTCTTTCCAAGGAAGGTTGTTTGCGTCCTTCTCTTTGTATATCTTGATTGTCTTGCCATCTACAGTGATGCTGTCTTCTCCTGCTGTAACCTTATCAGCAAGTGCATACTTACCCTGTGATGAATCGTATTTGAGAAGGTGAGCGAGCATCTTAGGATCTGTGAGATCGTTGATAGCTACGATTTCAGAACCTTCATGTCCGAACATCTGTCTGAATGCAAGACGACCGATACGACCAAAACCATTGATTGCAACTTTAACTGCCATTTTTAAATCCTCCTAATTTATATGTTTATGTTTGTACACCAAACTACTCTCTTATTCTAACTTGAACAGAAAAAAATATCAAGTGTCATTTCGCTATATTTTGGCACTATCAAAGTTTTGTGAAATTTTATAATAAACAATAAAACATAGTGCCTGACAGGATTCGAACTCTGCGGACCTGGCTTCGGAAGCCGGTGCTCTATCCGGCTGAGCTACAAGCGCATACTTAGTTTTATAACACAGTTATAATTCTTTGTAAAGTCATTATGCTATTTACTTTTTCTTTTATAAGGTATAATAGCAAGGCAATTTGCTACTGTAGCTCAGTTGGTGGAGCAGCTGATTCGTAATCAGCAGGCCGTCGGTTCGAGTCCGATCAGTAGCCTTTTTTAACAGCCTATAACAATGCCGCCTTCTGACGCATAGAGTGTGGCTATGCCGCCTGTTTCTACTATGTCTATTCTATCAAACTTATGTTTCTCGGTTATCATATCCCTTATCTTCTCTGCTCTTTCCAAGCGGCTACAATGGGATATCACAAGAGCCCTGCTTCCTGACTTGTCTGCCTGCTTTACAGTTAGTTCGGCTATCACGCTGCAGGCCTTGTTTATGCCTCTTGCCTGGTCTGCTTTTATGATATTTCCCTCTTTGTCTGCCATCATGACAGGCTTTATATTGAGTGCCTCTGCGATAAATGCCTTTATTCCGGTGAGTCTTCCGTTTTTCCTTAGATTTTCAAGGCTTTCAAGCACAAAGAGAGTATCTTTTGTTGCATTAAATACTTCTATTTCCTTCACTATCTCATCGAAACTTCGTCCTGCTTCTTTAAGTTCAATTAGTTTATTGGCAAGGAGAGTCTGGGATGCAGACGCACCTTTTGAGTCTATTAGATATACCTTGCTTTTTCCATTTTCTTCACGGTACATATCTGTTGCTATCTTCGCAGAGTTATATGAAGCTGAGAGCTTGGAGGAAAGGGTAATTATGTACACCTCATCTGCCTTGTTAAAATGCTTAAGGTACTCTTCAGGGGAAGGGCAGGCTGACTTTGGAGTGTCAGGGTAGTTTTTCATCTTCTGAAGAAAGTCCATAGTATCAAGGTTATCATCATCTATAAAGTTCTCATCTCCGAGAGTTAAGGTCAAGGGTACTTTGATTACTTCTTCTCTTGCCTTTAATTCAGGGGTTAAATCAGTTCCGCTATCACATAAAATTACGTATGACATTGCTATCTCCTAACATGTAGTTTTCATTACTACATATCATAGCACAGAAAGTCACATATTTAAAGCAGATTTTTATCTTTTCCCCTAAACGCACAAAGCCCCCTGAGAGTTCGCACCTCTCAGGGGGTTATGCATATGGCACTTGTTACTTTATCGAAGTAAATTATACAACAAACCGGCAGTCTTTGCAAGCCACCACTTTATACAAATTTATTAAGTCCTTCATCATACTCGTAGTCTATCTTTCTAAGCTTATCAACTATATAGCCTCTCTCAACCCCTGTCGCCTTTGCAGAATTCATCAAGGCTTGGGTAAAAGTCCCTAAGCTTGGTGTTTACAAAGCTTAAAAGTATGACGGCATCCTTGGTAATTCCATAATCACTCCTAATTCCCTAGTTGTTTTACATATATCATCTTATCATTACGACAGGCCTCTGTAAATCCACATTTTTCAAGTAAAGCCCTGGCAGATACATTTTCATAGTCTGTAACCGCTATAAGTTCCGAGGCCGATAGCTTATTTCGTGCATAGTTTATCACAGTTTCTATGGCTTCTTTTGCAAAGCCCCGTCCCAGCCTTTCTTTTCGAATGAAAAACCCTGTTTCATACTCTGCCTCTTCTGTATCTGTAAGCAAATCAAGGCTGATAAGACCTATCAGACTGCCATCTGCTCTATCAAATATTCCCCAGATACCATAGTCATAGAATCTGTAAATATTATCAATGTAAGCAAGGAGCTTCTCTTTTTGCTCTTCTTCAGGTACCCTGCCATCTTCTACGAACTTTAGTATATGCTCTTCTCTGCTTATTTTAATAACTTCATTGATATCTTTTTCACAAAGTTCCCTGAGAACAGTCCTCTTGGTTTCTGCAATCTTACAGGAATTTTATTTTTATGCTTAAAGAGCCTTATGAGGAAGTCTGTATCAATATCTTCAAAGCTCTCTACTATGAGGTCAAAGCTCATAGGGCAAACCGCTTCCAAGGTTTTGTCATAAACAACAGTAGTTGGCTCCGAGGCAAGAAGGCTCATTAAAGTTGGTCGCAGAGGTTATAATTGCTCGTCTTGGGGTTTATATTGGGCATTTTTATTGTAAAAATATATACTGCCAATCTTGGAAGCTATATTTGGCTTATCTAAGAGTCTGTAGATATTTTTTTCAAGCTCAGGCGTACTGTCCAAATAGCTTTTTTTAATCTCATTATAAGGGTTTATTGACTTTTTACAGGATAATCTCATATCTAAGGTTTCATCCCTTTACAGATTTAACACACTCCATTTTCCTAAAATCATCCAGTATTCTCCTGATAAAGCACTTCTCCTTTTCCGGCAGACCACAAAGAGAGGTGAGCACGAATTTTAGTTCATCTCCCATAGCTAGTATCCAACCAGGGCCTTTCTAATCAGGCAAAGCACTATAAGGTGAACAGGATAGAAAAGGTAAAATACATATTTAGGAATTCTGTACTCTCTCTCTGCCCGTTATAAAGCATAATAAGGACAACAGCTGGGAAGCCAAAGCTTTCACTCACCCTTCCTGCAAGAAAGTCGTAACTGACAAGCCAAATAAGAACAGCTATTCCCGCAAGTACGAATTTAGTCTTATCAGAGGCAAATTTTTCATTTATCTTAGCAAGACCTGCCTGCATTTTTTCAAAATAATAGATGAATAAAATAAGCACTACCCCTACTATACCGTAGTCAGCGGACATTTGAAGCGAGCTGACAAGAATCACCAAGACAGCCGCAAGCTGAAGTATTTTACTTAAAAAGATATTTTTAACCTTCTCATTTACTCCGTCAATTATAATAATGGCAAAGAGTCCCAGTGCAAGGGTGAAAAACACGTTTTATGAGCTGTATTCAGGACGAAGCCGTTATTGGCTATCAATGCGTCAAAAGGTATCTCTGAAATAATTGCAAGAAAAATTAAGCTGCCTAAATACCTCCATTTATTCCTTGTATGATAATATCCCTCAACTATCATGAAGCAAAATAGAGGAAATGCAGTCCTTCCTATCCATCTGCCAACATCATAAATGTCCCACATGTCGCCGGGAATAACCTCATAAAGAGCAACAGTTGTGTGGTCTATAAGCATAGATATAATTGCAATTATCTTAAGCACAAATGATGTCACCTGCATATTATTTACCCCCTGCCCTTATCTTCTCATTCAGCTCTGTAAGGTAGATCCATCTTTCTTCCTTATGGTAAAGCTCTTTTTCAAGGCTTTCTTTTTCAGCCATAAGCTCCTCAAGTTTGCTGTATCTCGAGGCATTTTCTGCTATTTCTTTATCTAACTTTGCAAGGCTTTCATTCAACTTTTCAATGTCCTCGTCTATGGTGTCAAATTCCTTCTGTTCGGCATAGGTAAACTTAAGCTTAGGTGCCTTGTTTGCCTTCCAGTCTTTTTTTGCATCTCTTTCCTTTTTCTCTGACTTTACCTCTTCAAACTGTGGTTCTGCTTTTAAGAGATAATCGCTATATCCTCCCTCATATATCTTAATAAGACCATTTTCAAAGGAGAATATCCTGTTTGCTACCCTGTCAAGGAAATATCTGTCATGTGAAACTGTAATAACCACTCCGTCAAAGCCATCCAGATAGTCCTCAAGTATTGAGAGAGTGGTGATATCAAGGTCATTGGTAGGCTCGTCTAAGATAAGTATATTGGGAGCAGAAATGAGGGTATGTAAGAGGGCAAGCCTTCTTCTTTCACCACCTGAGAGCTTCTCGATTTTTGTATACTGCATTGCACCTTCAAAGAGAAAGCGTTCAAGCATCTTGCTAGCTGATATGGTACCATCCCTTGTCTGCACATACTCTGCTATGTCTTTTGCTGACTCTATTACAGTCTGACTTGGGTCAAGCTCTCCTGAATCCTGAGAGAAATAGCCTATCTTCGCTGTCTGACCGATGATAATGTTCCCACTGTCAGGTGCTACTTCTCCTAAAAATAGTCTTAAGAAAAGTTGACTTGCCTGAGCCATTTTTCCCAATAATTCCTATTCTGTCAATCCTTCTAAAGAGATATGCGAAATCAGCAAACAATGTCTTGTCTCCGTAAGCCTTTGAGATATTTTCAATCTCAATTATCTGCTTACCGAGGCGGCTTGAAACTGAATCAACCACGATTTCTTTATCCACTATAATCTTATCTCTGTTTTTAAGCTCTTCAAAACGCTCTATGTGAGCCTTCTGCTTGGTTGAACGGGCTCTTGCACCCCTCATCATCCAAGCGAGGTCTTTCTTAAAAAGCGCTGCATTCTTCCTTTCGGTGGCTATCTCCATTTCCTCGCGCTCAGCCTTTAGCTCAAGGTACTTTAGGTAGCCTCCCACATAGGAATAAAGCTTTCCATGGGTTAGCTCCACTATTTTGTTTGTCACCTGGTCAAGGAAATATCTGTCGTGGGTTATGATGAGGAGAGCCTGTTTCATTTTCTTAAGATAGTCCTCAAGCCACTCAGACATGGCTGTATCCAGGTGGTTGGTAGGCTCATCAAGGATGAGGATTTCTGCATCATCAAGGAGGGTGCGCACAAGGGCCGCCCTCTTTTTCTGACCGCCTGAAAGCGTGCCTACTTTCGCTTCTACATCCTCTATTTCGAAATTTTGCAAGCAGGCTCCTTGCCTCTCCCTCGGTGTCCCAGAATTCATTTTTAGCCTTTTTCCCCTTTATTACCTCCGAAATAACACTTTCACCCTCGTCAAACTCAGGATTCTGTGGGAGATAGGCTATGCGGACGGCATTGCCCTTGGTGAGCTTGCCGCTATCTGCCTCTTCTTCTCCTGCAAGTATCTTAAGAAGGGTAGACTTGCCTGTTCCATTTATGCCTATGAGCCCTATTTTGTCGCCTTCGTTTATGCCCAAAGAAACATTATCAAAAAGTATCTTATCTGTGTTAGTAGCTTGACAAATTTTCTGCTGTAAGTAGATTCATATTATCTCCCTAAATCTGTATCTAATTATTACGCATCTCCTCCGATATCCCTATCCACAGGGCAGTCCATACGGCCCCATATATTTAGAGTGCGTGAATTTCTGTCCTATAATATCATACATCAAACTTTGTTGTAAATATAGTATTCATAAGTTTGCCCTTTTAGCCAACTATATCTCCTAAGTGGCCAGATTCAGCCTTATTAAAGTTCAATAATCTATAAATTACTGTTTTATCAAAGTCTAAATTCTAAGCAGACACAAAAAAACCATACAGGACTGTATTTCAAGCACCTGTATGGCTATATTCTAAGCCTTAAATCTATCAAGCAATGGTCTGGAGAATTTTCTGTTAAAGAAGTCTATAAGTTACCTCATAAAGAAGGCAGTAACCAAGGTTCCAAGCCCAGGAAGCAAGCCACACAAGGCTCCTATGATAACACAAATTAAGTCACAGCCTATACGCATAAACTTAAATGGTTTTCCTGTTCTCTTTGATATGATAATAGGAATGGCATCATAGACCGAAACTCCAAGGTCCGAGGTCATATAAAGTGACGATGCAAAGCAAAGCACGACCACACCTACAATCAGCATAACTGCTCTTACTGCAAGGCTTGGGCCTGGGATGGCTTCGCTATGTATGTTATTGGCAAAATCCACTATATGACCTGAAAAGAACAAGTTCAATATGGTTGCAATTCCAATATAGTGCTTATCTAAAAGCAGGACTACAACAAGCATTATTAAGCTTACAACCATGTAGTATATTCCATAAGCAACCCCTGAAAAAGAGCCTCGCGTGAGACCCTTGCGCAAAGCTTTGGAAAGGGTCTATACTGAATAGAGAATTCTTAAAAATCCAACAGCTATCGCGCATATTATGACACCAAAGACTGTCATTATAAGCCTTGGCAGAAATTTTTCAGGCAGTCTTATATCTCATTATGCCTCCACCTGCTTCTTAGCCTCAGAGGCGACCTCTGTAATACCGCCTACGAGCCCTGCAAGTCCCTGTATCTCGAGAAGGATGATAATCTTGGTTGCCTTACCGTCTGCTCGCCCTGCCAAAAGCCTCAAGTCCTTTGAGCTTGATTACTCTCCTGAAGGAGCTGATTCATTGAGGAGCTTTGATACCGTCTGCATTAGCCTCTGCACTGCAAGTATAGCCTGTGCCTGACCTTCAGCCTCACGGATGGTAGCTTCTTTTAGCTTCGCACGGAGAATCTGAGCCGCCTTTTTCAGCCTCTGCTCAAGTATGGTAGACTCTTTCTTACCTTCTGCAAACGAGGATGGTCGCCTTCTTCTTCACCTTTCTGCACTGGTAACCGCAAGACGTCTCTCACGCTCTGCCTTTTGCCTGCTTTCTTTTCCATCGCACCTGAATATCAGGAGGACACATTATGTTCTTAAGCTCTACTCTGTTTACCTTGATTCCCCAGGGTCAGTAGCTACGTCAAGTGTAGAACGCATCTGTGTATTGATGGTCTCACGGGATGTAAGTGTCTCATCCAGTTCGAGATCACCGATGATGTTACGAAGTGTAGTAGCTGTAAGATTCTCAAGAGCTGAGATAGGATTCTCAACACCGTATGCATAAAGCTTTGGATCTGTTATCTGATAGAAGATGACAGTATCTATTCTTATTGAAACGTTATCCTTTGTGATAACCGGCTGTGGAGGGAAAGTCCGCAACCTGTTCCTTGAGTGTTACCCTCTGCTACTCTGTCGATGAAAGGTAACTTCACATGAATACCAACGTGCTAGGTATCCTGATATCCGCCAAGTCTTTCAATGACTAGGGCTGTTGCCTGTGGCACTATCTTGATGCAGGAAGCAAAAATCAAGATGATTACAATAGCGAGGAACGCCATTGCCAAAAATGATCCGCTTATAAGTCCTCCGGTGGCCGCCATTGGTTTAGCTAAGTACAATAATCCTCCCATAATATACCTTTTTCTTTTTTATTATCTGTAAAGGGTTAATCCCTAATACATACAGCATCAATCAAAGTTTTCCTGTAAGCCTTCTACAGGAGCCATTCTCTGGGCTTCCTCTGTAATCAACGGTTCAACTATTAGTTTTACGCCCTGTACCTCCATTACCTTCACTATGGTGTCCTCTTCAATGACACCTCCCATTAAGGTTGACCTGGCAGACCAGTCGATACCGTTTAGTAAGACTCTTCCTGTCTCGTTTAGATTGTCAATCCTTTCAATAACCTTGGCTTCTCTGCCTATAAGGTCGTCAACATTGGTCTTTGTCCTTCTTGAATTGACATATTTAACAGCAAGAGGTCTGTACACAACAAGGACAACCAGGGAAACAACTAAGAATAGTACAATCTGGAGCCAAACCGCTGCCCCAAAGAGACTCGCAAAAAATGATACAAGAGCACCTATTGCAAACCATATAGTAGTGAGTCCCATAGTAAGGAATTCCATCACAACCAGTATTATAAATGCCATAAGCCAAAATTGAAAAATCCATAATCTGCCTCCTTGTAAATATTATGTCAATTTGACGGCTGTAAATCCATAGAGAACCTCTTTTATAATACTATTATAGCTTATTTTTAAAATTAGTGTTTACTTTTTCAAAACAATTTCTTAAGGAAAAATAAATATAGAGCCAATCGGATTTTTATGCTTCCCACACTTATGTCATACTTTTCTAAGCTACAGGAAATAAGGCTTATAATATATCTGTTTTACAGACATGTCTTATATATCTCTATTATATCCTCTTGGTTAAAGGTACATAGGCATTCTTAAGGTCTGCTTCTGCCTCAAGGTGGTCTGCCATTTTGCCAAAGTATTCCTCCGTAATATTAAGCTCAGTAAGGTTTGATGCAATACCTGACTCCTTAAAGAAGGACTCAAGTGCATATATTCCCTTAAGAGCAAGCACCTCTTCACTTCCTCCTGAAAGCCCCCAGACATTCTTTTGCAAAGCGCACAAACCTGTCTGTGGTTGATGGATCTTTTTAAGTATATGCCCTCATCCATCTAGGTGTAAGGATAGCTAGTCCTACACCGTGGGTGATATCATAAAATGCTGAAAGCTCGTGCTCTAAGCCGTGGCAAGGCCAGCCTGTGCCTAACTTTCCATACTCCGGTATGCCGGAACAGGCCACTGATGAAGCCATCATAAGATTACCCCTTGCAGTGTAGTTATCAGGCTCTCTAAGAGCTAGAGGAGGTTCTTAATGACAGTCTTTAGCACAGTTTCAGCAATTCCATCTGATATATCGCAGTCATCAGTTCTTGAGAAATACCCCTCCATGATGTGACTCATGATATCTGCTGAACCCGCTGCTGTCTGGTACTTTGATACGCTAAATGTATAGGTAGGGTCACAGATGGATACTGCGGGATAGGTGAACATTGCGCCTATCTTTTCATCTGTTGCCATATTGCTTATAACGCCTGCTCCGTCAAACTCTGAGCCTGTTGCGCTAAGGGTAAGGATATCCACCAGAGGAAGGGCTTTTTTTAGCTTCCACTCAGACTTAACCATCTTCCACAGGTCGTCACCTTCAAAGTACACTCCACAGGCTATGGCCTTAGAGCAGTCTAGCGTACTTCCTCCACCTACAGAAAGTACAACATCTATGTTGTTTTCCTTGCAGAGTTTGACTCCCTTAATAACTGATTCTATTCTTGGATTAGGCTCTATGCCATCACATTCAACTACTGTAAATCCGCCTTCTGAGAGTATCTTCATCACTTCATCATAGAGCCCCATCTTCTTGATGGAGCCTCCTCCATATGTAAGAAGTACTCTTTTACCAAATCTGTTAAGAGCATCCCCAAGCTTAGCTATCTGTCCTTTACCAAAATAAAGCTCTGTAGGTATTGAGTGTACGAAGTTTTCCATAATTGCCTCCTTTAGCTGTGGCTTATTGGTGAGGAGATAATGCTTTCTCCTGTAATCAAGCCGTTGATAGAATTTTTATTTACTGATGTGGGTGTCAGTATTTGACGCCCATTGATGCTTGTACCTGCTTGTTTCATTATACTATATTTTTGGTTTGAATGTAACTGGTAATTTGTCTTTATAATCTGTAATTTTCTATACAACATTCACGTTGTTTTAGATTTGTTAGAACTTTTACTTATATCACACCCATATATATAATTTAAAATATTATATTTATATCGACAATAGTCATTTTAAAAGACTATAATAAGATTAGGAACAAATAATTAGTTTTGAGATGAGTACCGGCTTGATATGGGGGAGGTTTGAGATGAAAATGAATTCTGATAAAAAGATGCTTTCTCTGGCTGATGTATGTAGAGAATTATCCATTTCAGAGGCAACTGCAAAGAACTGGGTAAAGCTTGGCAAGCTCATCCCTGCTGAATCAGGTACGACGTATTTCTCGATAGAATATGTTCAAAGTCTTAAATTTGATATCGCAAATGGGGATAATTCTGCTCTTAAAAGCAGAAGAAACAAGTCCTTTGTATCCGGAATCAGCCTATATGACTCGTATATACCAGGGGATTCCAAGAATTTGCTGCCTGTTCAAAGCATCTTAAATGTAGTCAATGATAATAAGATTGAGGTTACCAACGATATATTGTTGTCCCTCCTTGCAGACTGTACCCTAAAGCTTATGTCCTCGAGGTTTAGTATAAAAGCAGATTCTAATATTCTTAGAGCATTCCTAAAAAAGAAGCTCTCTATTTCACCTTATGCCTTCTTAGTAGACGACCTTATAGGCGGTGTTGAGGGCGTAGATGACATAGCGGATGATTATCCCGAGCTCTTTGGAACTGACTACGTGTATGAGGAAGCTGTTGATGTAATAGGTCTTTTGTACATTTCACTTAAAAGCTCCAGGGACAGGAAGTTTCAGGGCTGCTATTACACCCCTTCAAAGGTAGCAAAAAGGCTTTGTGACAACCTTAAGCTAACTGGCAAAATGGAACGCAGAAAGATAATGGATCCTTGCTGCGGAACAGGAAACTTTATATTACAGATTCCTGACTGCTTTGACTACAATAATGTCTACGCCAACGATATAGACAGCGTGAGCGTAAAGCTTGCCCGTATAAACTATGCCCTAAGGTATAAGGTAAGTGACGCTAAGCTTATTTACAGCCACATTACCGAGGCTGATTATCTGTACTTCCCAAGAAATAAAAAGTTTGACTACATCATAGGCAATCCGCCTAGGGGCTTATCGTTATTCACACGAGGAGAAGTTAAAGCTTCGTGACAAGTTTGAATGTGCAACAACTCTATCTATAGAGTCCTACGACATATTTATTGAACAGGCGTTAATGAACCTAAAGATCAACGGTATCCTTTCATTCATCCTTCCACAGGCGATACTAAATGTAAAATCGCATACTCCTATCAGGAAATTAATACTGGAAAGATGCTCGTTTGATTATATTGAATTTTAAGCAAAAACTTTTTGACAATGTACACTGTCCGAGCGTGATATTGCAGATGAAATATACTGATTCTCCGTTTTCAGCCTTAGGAATGAGGGTTATAGAGGAGAAAAGGGAATATACTATAGATATCGAGAGAGTACTTAATGCAGACTATTGTACTTTCAATACAACTGACGAGGAGTATCTTATAATCAAAAAAATAGAAGCTACTCCCGGACATACTACACTGGCAGGGCAGTCTACATTTGCACTTGGTATAATTACCGGGGATAACAAGAGATTTATAACTGATGAGAAGACAGATAAAAACGAGCAGATACTTAGCGGAAGCAATGTATTTAAGTTCAAGGCCAAAAACTCAGGCAGATATATAGAGTTTAAACCTGAACTTTATCAGCAGGTGGCGCCAACAGAGCACTATAGAGTCAGGGAGAAGCTTATATACAGATTTATCTGCAACCAGATAGTGATGGCTTATGATAATAAAAACACCCTCACTCTAAATAGCTGTAATGTGCTTATACCACAGATTCCGGGGCTTTTCATCAAATACGTGATGGGAATATTAAACTCGAGGATAGCTCAGTTTTACTTTAGGAAGATGTTTGACTCGGTGAAGGTCCTTAGGTCACATATTGAGAGGATTCCTATCCCTGTAGTGGGTGTTTCCGAGCAGGAAAAAATAATTGAAGTTGTTGACAAGATACTGGGACTGGGTGTCAAAGCCGATGCCTTTAGGACGATTAAACTTTATAATGAATTAGACCATAGGGTAGCAAAGCTTTATGACTTAGACGAAAAGGAATACAGCATAATACTTAAAAGTATGGAAAAAGACAACCTGTTTTTACCATAGATGCCTACAAATCCTCCTATACCAAGAGCTGTGTGCGAACGCACACAGCTCTTTTATTAAAGTATGAGATTGGGGCATACATTTATTTGTTAAATGCCAATTTTTAGTGTAAGAACCCTTCCTTTTTGAGGACAGGCCTAAGTGCAAGATAAAGAACAGTTGCAAATACAACTGAAGCTACAGCATTTACAGAGGTTGTAAGAGCTGAAATCTTGGCAAATGCTTCGGATATTTCCTGTGGAAGCCCAAGTACATACTGTTTGTAGAAATATCCTACAAGAGGATCTGCTATTATGTTGAAAAGCAAACCGCAGGATGCTGAACAAACTGTAGCAAGTACGAGCTTCTTCTTCTCGACTATTTCATTAATCTTAAATCCCTTATGTGCCACCAGCCCTACAATAAGACCGATGAGAAGCTTAAGTATAAAGGTCTTTGGTGCGCTTGTAGCGTAACCGCTCGTAAGGTCCGCTATGGTAAGTCCTACAGCTCCTGCTGAGCCACCCAGGGCTCCTCCTATGAAGAGTGCTCCAAGTGCCACAAAGGTATTACCAAGGTGAAATGCAGTCTTCTCTGTACCTACAGGTATATCAAATCTAAATACCTGAAAACCTATATAGGATAAGGCCGCAAAAAGTGCAGCCAAGGCAAGCTTCTTTACCCTGTTATCCGTACCTGTTTTAACCATTTCTTTGCCTACATTATTCATATCAAAACTCCTTTCTTCCCTAAAGCGTAAGTCTCTTTAGTGGTTATATGATAAAGGATTTTTGCATGTAATAAATATCCAGTTTTTTTAACTTTTTATAGTGCCAGTTGTGTGTTTTTCTCATAGAGCTTAAGAACTTCTTCTCTTGATAACTCAAGAAGTTCCGCTCTTGATTCCTTAGAGAGCTCGTGAATATAAATTGGTTCTCCGTATTCTATAGTCATCCGGTTACTCTTTATCCAAGGCAGATGGTCCTCAAATACCTTGTCAGAATTGGTTATGGCAACAGGAACTATAGGGCATCCCGCCTTTTCAGCCATCTTAAGGCTGCCCGGCTTAAACGGAAGAAGGCCCTCTGCGCTGTTTCTTGTTCCCTCAGGAGAGATGAACATCGAGGTACCCCTTTGGATATTCTCAATACCTTTAAGTATTGCCTTTATACCCTCTCTTGGATTCTCTCTGTCTAGGAACACACATTTGATATTTCTCATCCATACCCTAAGACCCGAACCTTGGCAATTTCTTCTTTGAAACAAAGCTTGACAGTCACAGGCACTGTATAGTAGAGCGAGGATTATATCAAAGAAGCCTCTGTGGTTAAAGATAAAGAGAACTGACTCATCTTTTGGTATCCTCTCAAGTCCTATGACTTTCTTCTTAATTCCCGAGATGAAGAGTATCTTTCCAAAGGCCGATTTTACTATGTTTTGGCTTATCTTTTGCTTTAATTTCTCATTGAATTTGCCTACAAGCCAAAGAAACGGCAGGGCAAATAAGCTAAACACCCCAAATATAACTAAGTACAAAACTACTATTATCGTCCTCATCCTGTCTCCTATTTAAGCTCTGTCGCATGTTTATTGGTCTGAAGAGCATTGTTGTAATCATCTAAAAGCTTTTTCTTTGCATCCCATAGTCTCTGTGTCAAATCTACGTGTACCTCGTGTGGATTGACAAGACGTCTGGTTTCATCCCAAAGTGTGTTTAATTCCTTCTCACAATATTCTCTAATCTCCATTACGCTAGGAGAGGTATATACGCACTGTCCCTTGATAAACACCGGCTTAAGCAAGCTTCTTACCTTTGAATTCACCCGCATCAAACGGGTCTTTTTCCAGGTTTCTATAGGGTCAAACATCATATTCTTCATCTTCTGATATGTTCTCATCTGAAAATGCTATAAGATCTCCCTTAATCTTGCCTTCAAGGTCATATATTCTAAATATGGTCTTGTCGCCGGGATTGGTTATCTTCCAGGTATTCTCTGAAAGCTTAATCTTAGGCTCAAAGGTACCATCTTCATTCTGCATAGCCGCAAGCTTATACACTCCACCAAAGGCAGGACAATCCGCACTTGTTATCAGCTTGGTTCCAACTCCCCAAGAGTCTATGCTTGCCTTTTGCAGCTTAAGTGAAGATATAAGGTTCTCATCAAGATCAGAGGATGCAACTATGCTTGCATCACTAAATCCTGCCTCATCAAGCATCTTTCTTGCCTTCTTTGATATATAGGCAAGGTCTCCACTGTCAAGCCTTATACCGTATTTTCCAAACTTTATTCCTGCTTCCTTCATTTCGGTAAATACCTTAATTGCATTAGGCACTCCCGAGCGAGAGAGTATCATAGGTATCCACTAAAAGGATTGCATTGCCCGGATAAAGCATGGCATATTCCTTGAATGCAGTGTATTCGTCAGGGAAGCTCATTATCCAGCTGTGTGCATGGGTTCCAAGGACAGGAACTCCAAACTTCTTGGCGCAGATTACATTACTTGTGCCTGCACAGCCGCCTATAACAGCTGCTCTTGCTCCAAGTGTACCCGCATCAGGCCCCTGAGCACGTCTTAAGCCAAACTCCATAACAAAGTCCCCCTCGGCAGCGTAGCATACTCTTGCCGCCTTGGTAGCTATAAGACTCTGATGATTGATAAGGTTAAGTATGACTGTCTCTACAAGCTGAGCCTGCATGATAGGTGCAACCACCTTAACAAGTGGCTCCATAGGGAATACTACAGTTCCTTCAGGTACTGCATATATGTCTCCCGTAAAATGAAAGCCTGAAAGATAATCAAGAAAATCCTCGTCAAACATTCCAAGCGAACGGAGATATTCCACATCTTCATAGTTGAAATTAAGGTTTTTGATAACATCTATAACCTGTTCAAGACCTGTCTGCTATAGCAAAGCTATTGTCCGAAGGATTTTTGCCTGTAAAACATATCAAAAACCACCACAGGGTCTTTTTTCTTATTCTTAAAATATCCCTGCATCATAGTAAGTTCATAAAAATCTGTAAGCAGTAAGATTACCAACCATTTTAACCTCTTTTCACCTCTGTTATTATTGTTTATTTGTTCAACTTCTTAGCTATATCTTCTTCAGTTTCGGGCATCTTGTCTTCTGCACTGCCTTCAGAAGTTTTGTCCTCTTTATTCTTATTCATCATTTTTGAAAACTTCTCTGAAAGGTCCGGTATCATATCTAAAAGCCTGGTTATTGTATCCTCGGTTCTTGATATTAACAAGCTTCTTACATTGCCATTTTTGATAACAAGGACTGAGCTGGGTGTAATCTTACCGGACATAGCGCCTACCCCGTTGTCCTTTTTCTTCGACTCACTGGCAAAGGCTCCCGCTCCTGCACCAAAAGACACATCCACAAGCGGAAGAATGGTCGTTCCGTCTTCAAATTTAATTGCATCTCCTACCACTGTCTTGCTGGTTATAAAACCATCCATTCCTTAAACAATGCAGCCATTGTTTCATCAAAATTATTACTGGCCATCACTTCCTCCTTTAAGCCTTAGCAAAACTCTTTTTACATCTGTTGAAATTCCTTAATAATGCCTTTAAACCTTCTTACTAAATAAAAGCTTTAATCCTATCAAAAAGCATAGCAAACATCCTTATTTTCCCTGAAAATGAAGCATCCACTTCTATCACTTCTTCGTCCCATTCAGGAATAATTTCAAAATTTACCGGCGTACAGCGGATATAAAAAGCAAAGATAAGTAAGGTACTGCCCTTCGGTGTATACATCTCCTGTGCCAAATCTAAGCCAGCCCTTTATCTTTTTCGGCAGTATCATTTTAACAAGTATTTTAGACTGAGTTAGAAGATAAAAGATTCCATCTGCCGTGCCCTCTGCATTTATAAACTTAAGCACTGCTTCCTTTTTATTGTTAAGGCTAAGAAATGTTTCCTTAAATGCAGTCCACTTAGCCTCAATCTTTTCTTTTATTTCCTATTTTGTAGCAAAGATATTTAATTTTTTTCTTGGTTTTTGCTTTTTGTGCTGCTTTTTGCCTTTTTGCCCGCCTTATTTTCTTCGTTTACTTGCCCACATACCGCTTGTTTACAGTCTACCTGTGTTCCAGTTGCTGTTGTTTTTAGGCTTGTATCCTCCGTCTTTACATCTGCAGCTTTGCTTTTCTTTATGTGCCTCTTGCCGTCCTCTTCATCTCTACCGGCTTTTTCACTTGATATCAGCGTGCAAAAATGCTACCTTTTGCCTCATAGCTTAGCTCGTCTTTATAGGCTACCCTGCCTCAACAATCTAAATAAAAAAACTAACCTCTCCTTCAGCTTCAAGTCGCTTATCTACGTATTTTACTCTTATTTTATACACAAAAGGAACGAATAAAAAACAGCAGTATTATAATGAGAAGCAAGCCTAGTATACTCAGTAATATAATGCCTAAGACTTTTAATATGGTAAGCAAAACACCGATAATTCCCATTATACTCACCTCTTTCGCTTTTCTTTCTTAAGCCAAAGCCTCGCGACAAGCATAATTGCTTCTTTCTTTGAGCCTGTTAGTCCAATAAGCTTTATAACAACCCTTTTGGTAGGGGCCTTCCTGAACTCATTAAGAGAAATAATCTCATATAGATTGTGGGGATTCTGTGGTTCAAAGACTCCGAATGCACCAATAGGCGAAAACTTCCCCTTCCTAAGGGCACCAATAACCTGTTCCCTTATCAAGTCAGACTTCATCAGTCCTTCCACAATGAAAGTTTCGCCTATTATTATCATTATATCACCATTTATTCACACATGATTTCAGTAACTGCGTTGATAGTTCCCACGAGTTCTTCCCTGCTGTTGCAAGAAGCGAGGGATGACCTTATATAATCCATAACCTCGGTTCTATTCTCAAAGTAAACAGGTACACTTCCTATTACCTGTGCTATTATCCCACGTCTTACGCTTCTATCAACTTCTTCAAATATTCTTTCAAACTCTGCCTTTAACTTCTCTTTAAGTGCCTCCAAATCAGCAATCTCAACAACTCCGGCCTCTTCAAGGTCGGTAAGGTCTGCAAAAAGGCTGCCCTGCTTTAAGATGCTGCATTTGTGCAGGTCTTCGTACTTGTTAACTAAGCCAAACTCTGAGGTCTCCTTAGAGAATCTGTTTAGTACATCAAAAAGTGTACCTTCAAAGCTGTGAAGCTCATCATATATACTTTCAAGCTTACCCTCAAGTTTTGAGAAAATCTCTGCCATCTTCACATCAAATTCATCAAGGCTCATATCTTCATTTGCAAAGCTTTCATTGGTAAACTTTATCATTTCAATTTCAAGTCCTGCGGCTTCCATATCGATATTATCCCAGTTAAGCAGTACTGCATAGAGGTCATTTACAACCTCCATAACCAGGATACCGTCATCTGTAAGGTCTGAGCACCTTGCTATAACTGCATTTAACTTAGCGCTCTCAGAGAGAAGCTTCTTTACTGTGGCCTTATCAAATTCGTAATTCTTATAATACTCAAACTCATCCGCAATATCAGGGTAGAGCTTCTGCATCTTGTCAAGGTCGTAAATCATACCTGCCTGCCTAACCATATAGGCAAATGCCTTTAGAGCCTTCTTCTGACCACCTGTGTAGCGGTCTACTGAGTTCTCGATGATATCGAAGAACTTGCCCTTAGTGTATCTGATAGGAAGTTCAGATATCACTCTCTGAATCTTGGAATTGATAGCGATATTGTCATCATCTTCAAAGATATAAGCAAGGATTTTTCTTGCTTCGTCATCTGTGTCAAATTCTTTTCCGTCGTATTCTTTGTTTGGAAGCTTTCTTGAAAGCACGTAGTTAAAGTTCTCAAAGGCACTTAAGAAGGCAGTTGCTGCATCTACCCCTTCTTTAACCTCTTCCCTTATTTTTTCGGCTTCCTCTATGCTCTCCTTAGAAAAATCTCCATCCACTATAACAGACTTAATGAGAGCATTTATTTTCTTCTTTTGCTCCATCAAAGCTCCTATCGGTTTCCTTTTCCTTTGTATTTACAAAATAGTTTGCATAGTTCATTGAGAGATTAAGAATTGCTGCCTTCCCATAAACTGCGGATAGCTCGCCTGCAAATGCAGGGAGGCTTCTTTCAAGGTTCCTTCCCTTCTTAATATCCAACATAGCGCTTGTTTTCTTACTCATTATAATGTCCTCACTTATATTTTTATTAAAGAAAATTCTATTGCTTTTTATATGCTGATGTGTAAATAAATGCTCGTTGCAGTATTCATAGTTTCCATCACATTTTGAACAGAATCTGAACTCCAGGTTTGGATCGTCAAGCTCCGTCCTACCGCAAATTGCACATTTATGTCTTGCAATCCCCGTTTCTGTGCGGAAACTTCTCTCGCCAGCCTTATTCCTTGATTCGAACTTCATCCTCCGCATCCTGTTATTAAGCTTCTGCCTGTAATTCTTGGTTGAAAAGTAAAACCATATAAAGTTAAGCATAGCAACAACTATTGCAATCGCAAACATGAAGTTGCCTGCAGCGGCGTTCTGCACTATCTGAAGCACTACAAAGGCACCGTAGAAGATACCGAGGTACTTCATCTTGATAGGAAGAACAAACATGAGGAGCACCTGATAATCAGGATACATCGCACAATACGCAAGAAGAAGGGATTCGTTGATGTAATTAAGTCCGAAGTACATTCCCTGATAGTCCGTCTCCTGTCACTGCGTATGTGATAATAGTCACGATTATATTAAAAAAATAATTCCCTGAAAGATAGTAAACATTGAATCTAAAAAGTTCCCCGTGCATATTCCGAGTTCGTTCCCAGTATCCAGTAAAAAATAAAGTGTTATACAAAAAAGATGACTGAAGTTCCACCACTCACGCTTGCCATAGGCTCCAATATAAAGGTAATAAGCCTCCATACCTGCCCCTGCATAATCTTTTCAATATTTAATGAGAGATAGGAAATATAAAAATAGAGGATTGACCACTGATATCAGGGCGCCTACTATGTATACTCCTATTATATATAGTATGAGATTCTTAATAGCAAATCTCCCAAACTTCCTTTCCATTTTATCCAGAAAAATTATTCATCATATTCTCCTATTTCTTCGTATGCCAAAGAATAATAAGCTAGCAAGATTCAAGTCTATCCCATATTATATATCTTTTGACACTTATATCCTTATAGGATATACCATACTATTATAAATTTTATTAAAAACCCTTGTCAACAAATTACTAAATATGTATGAAAGATAGAATAATACAGTTTTGTGTTATTTCTGTGTTATAACCTGTTTCGTGAATATTTGAGGAAAATGTATCTAATTAAACACATTTTTGTAAAAATTTTTCTACTGTCCTTTTTCGTTGTGGTATAATATCGTGGATTCAAACTAATTGTGTCAAATATATTTCAACGAAGTTAAAGGCTTGTATATGCCTTGTCTTCGTTTAGAATGGAGAATATTTTATGTCAGAAACAAAGTATCGCCTAGGTATAGACATAGGCTCTACTACAGTTAAAGTTGCACTTATAGACGATAATCTGAAGGTACTCTTTTCAGACTATCAGAGGCATTATGCCAATATTCAGGAGACTCTTGCTTCTCTTTTGCATGATGCAATCAAGACTTGTGGCAATGCTAACGTGTATGCAATGATAACAGGCTCAGGCGGTCTTACCCTCTCAAAACATCTTGACATCCCATTTGTTCAAGAGGTTATTGCGGTGGCAACGGCCCTTAAGACCTTTGCCCCTCAGACCGATGTAGCAATAGAGTTAGGCGGTGAGGATGCCAAAATCATATACTTTACAGGTGGAATCGAGCAGAGAATGAACGGTATCTGTGCAGGTGGTACAGGCTCCTTCATCGACCAGATGGCAAGCCTCTTAAAGACTGATGCAGCCGGTCTTAATGAATATGCAAAGAGTTACCAGTCCATCTATCCGATAGCCGCACGTTGTGGAGTATTTGCAAAGTCGGATATACAGCCTCTTATAAATGATGGAGCTACGAAGCCAGACCTTGCCGCATCCATCTTTCAGGCTGTTGTAAATCAGACCATAAGCTGGTCTTGCCTGTGGTAGCTCAATAAGAGGAAATGTAGCCTTCTTGGAGGACCTTTGCACTTCCCTTACTGAGTCAGCAGGTAGCCTTTTGTAAGAACTCTTGAATTAGGACCTGAAAAATATAGTTGCTCCGGAAGGTTCACATCTATTTGCCACTATGGGTGCCGCTATGAGCTCTAAGTATGAGAAGGCTACGACTCTTTCCCAGCTTCACAATACTCTTCACAACAAGGTTAGTATGGATTTTGAGGTAGAAGGCTTGAGCTCTCTTTAACAGCGAGGAAGAATACGAAGCTTTTTAAGGCTGAACATAAGAAGGCTGAGGTAAAGAAAGGAAATCTTGCAGATTACCACGGAAAATGCTTCCTGGTATAGATGCAGGCTCTACCACCACCAAGGTAGCTGTTGTAGCTGAAGACGGAACCCTTTCTCTATTCATTCTACAGCAGTAATAACGGAAGTCCTCTTAAGACCTCTATTAAAAGCATTTAACGAAATACATGAGCTCATGCCAAAGGACTGCAAGATAGCAAGAAGCTGTTCTACAGGCTATGGAGAGGCTTTACTTAAGGCTGCCTTTCTTCTTGATGAGGGTGAGGTTGAGACTGTTGCCCACTATACTGCGGCTTCCTTCTTCAATCCAAAGGTAGACTGTATCCTTGACATCGGCGGTCAGGATATGAAGTGTATAAAGATAAAAGACGGCACCGTTGACGGCATCCAGCTTAACGAAGCCTGTTCATCGGGTTGTGGTTCATTTATAGAAACCTTCGCTAAGTCCCTTAACTATGAGGTTGCTGACTTTGCTAAGGTTGCCCTTCTTGCGAAGAATCCTATTGACCTGGGTTCACGTTGTACGGTGTTTATGAACTCCAAGGTTAAACAGGCACAAAAAGAGGGTGCAAGTGTAGCAGACATTTCTGCCGGTCTTGCTTATTCGGTTATTAAAAATGCCCTTCTGAAGGTTATTAAACTTACAGACCCTAAGGATTTGGGTGAAAATATAGTAGTTCAGGGTGGAACCTTCTACAATGACGCTGTGCTTAGAAGCTTTGAAAAGGTATCAGGCACCAAGGCTATAAGACCTGATATTGCAGGTATAATGGGTGCTTTTCGGTGCGCCCTTATAGCAAGAAAGCACTACAGGCAGGGCGATGAGACCACCACTCTTTCCTACGAGCAGATTAAAAATCTTAGCTATGAGACAAATATGGAGAGATGCCAAAAGTGTAATAACCACTGTATGCTTACTGTCAATACATTTACAGGTGGAAGACACTATATCTCAGGCAACAGATGTGAAAGAGGTCTCGGTCTTGAAAAGAACAAGGACAATATACCTAATCTTTTTGAGTATAAGATGCAGAGAACCTTCGGTTACAAGGCTCTCACCGAGAAAGAAGCCACAAGAGGAACTATTGGTATTCCAAGAGTGCTCAATATGTATGAAAATTATCCTCTTTGGTTTACTTTCTTTACCAAGCTTGGTTTTAGAGTTGTACTTTCTCCACGTTCAAGCAGGAGTATATATGAGCTTGGTATTGAGTCAATTCCAAGTGAGTCAGAGTGCTATCCTGCTAAGATTGCACATGGTCACGTTATGTGGCTTCTCAAAAAGGGCGTGAAGCATATATTCTACCCTTGTGTAATATACGAGCGCAATGAGACACCTGACTCAAATAACCACTACAATTGCCCTATTGTTACCTCTTATGGTGAGAATATTAAGAACAATATGGAAGAACTTAACGACCCTTCCATTACCTTTGAGAATCCTTTCCTTTCACTTGAGTCTGAGAAGATACTTGCTGACAGGCTTGTAAAGGTGTTTGAGGGAAGGATACCAAAGGCTGAGATAAAAGTCGCTGTAAAAGAGGCATGGAACGAGCTCCTTCAGACCAAGAAGGATGTAGAAAGAAAGGGTGAGGAAGTAATTGCCTACCTTAAGGAGACAGGCAAGAAGGGAATAGTCCTTGCGGGAAGGCCATACCACATTGACCCTGAGATAAATCACGGTATACCTGAACTTATCACCTCCTTTGGTGTTGCTGTTCTTACCGAGGATTCGGTGGCACATCTCGGACAGGTTGAGCGTCCTCTTGTGGTAATGGATCAGTGGATGCTACCATTCAAGACTTTATAAGGCGCCTGCTATGTAAAGACCAATCCTGCTCTTGATTTGATTCAGCTTAACTCATTTGGCTGCGGTCTGGATGCGGTAACTACAGATCAGGTAAGTGATATCCTTGAGCGTGCAGGCAAGATATACACTGTACTTAAGATAGATGAGGTAAATAACCTCGGTGCGGCTAGAATCAGAATCCGCTCTCTCCTTTCTGCGGTAAAGGACAGGGAAGCTAATCCTATGCAGAACTTTGATATCTCCTCTGCCACTGATAGGGCTGTATTTGAAAAGGAAATGAAGGATTATACCATACTTTGTCCTCAGATGTCTCCTATCCACTTTGAAATGCTTAAAACTGCTATCGAATGGGGTGGCTACCATATAGAGCTCCTTGCGGATGAACATTCCGTCATCGATACCGGACTTAAATATGTAAATAATGATGCCTGCTACCCATCTCTCATAGTCGTAGGTCAGATTATGAGTGCAATAAAGTCAGGCAAATATGATGTAAATAAGCTTGCAATCTTTATAAGCCAGACTGGAGGAGGCTGCCGTGCATCCAACTACATAGGTTTCATCCGTAGGGCACTTAAGAAGGAAGGACTCGCGCATATCCCTGTTATTTCCCTCTCTGTTCAGGGACTTGAGAAGAATCCGGGCTTTAGTGCTACCCCTCCTATCCTTCTTCGCTGCCTTCAGGCTCTTGTGTACGGTGACCTTTTCATGAGGGTGTTGTATGCAACCAGGCCTTATGAGCTTGTAAAAGGCTCTGCTGACGAGCTTCACCGGAAGTGGGAGAAAAAATGTATAGAAAGTCTTAAAAAGGTTCTGATGATAACTTTAACAGAAACTGCAAGCAGATTGTAGAGGACTTTGATACTCTGCCTCGTGTAGAAGGACTACTAAGACCAAGGTAGGTATAGTAGGAGAAATCCTTGTTAAATTCCTTCCAAGTGCCAACAACGGTGTTGTAGATCTCCTTGAAAATGAAGGCGCTGAGGCAGTCGTTCCTGACCTTATAGACTTCCTCCTCTACAGTGCATACAATACTAATTTTAAGGCTGAAACCCTTGGCAAAAGTAAGAGAAATGCCTTTATAAGCAATAGGGCAATTGACCTTATCGAGTTCTTTAGAAAGCCGGCTAGAAAGGCTCTAAAAAAGAGTAAGCATTTTGTGGAGCAAAGCTATATAACTGAGCTTGCTGAGTATGCTGAGCCGATAGTTTCTCTTGGCAATCAGACCGGAGAAGGCTGGTTCCTCACAGGAGAAATGATTGAGCTCATTAAGTCAGGAGCAACCAACATCATCTGTACCCAGCCTTTTGGCTGCCTCCCTAACCACGTGGTAGGAAAGGGCGTACTAAAGCAGTTAAGGCTCAAGTATCCGGGTACTAATATAGTTGCTGTTGACTATGATCCTGGCGCAAGTGAAGTAAACCAGCTTAACCGTATTAAGCTTTATGCTTGCAACTCGCAGAGAATGAGCTTAGAAGCTAAGATTGGATATATGTGTTTAAAAAGATAGTCCCTGCGGGGGCTGTCTTTTAAATTTTTGGTTATTTTGTACACTTTTTCTTCTAAACTTTGTGCACTTTGCCGTTGTTTTAAATGTGGATTTCATATATAATGATGCTTACAGTAGTGATGAGTTCCTATAACAAGTGAACTAAAGTCTCAGATTAAAGTCAAGTGAAGGAGGTAGTAGGACTCATGAACGAGATTCTTGAGAAGCTTATTAGTGATGAAAAGAGGAAAGCGAGTTGCGTGGTGAAGAACGTGGTGAGAAAACGTGTCGAAAAGAAGGTAAAATTGAGGGGTGCAAACGAGGAAAAACTTAGGATTGCTAAAGATATGAGCCAGTGGGCTTGCGTTTGATTTTATTGCTAGGTTTTACAGGTCTTACTGAAGATGCTGTTGCTGCTCTACAGAGCTAAAATCTGTCTCCACCTATACTGTGCAGGCATTAGTCCTTATAAATGAAAAAGCGGTTACAAATTTGCAAGGTCAGTTTTTTTGTTTATTTTGTACATTTTAAACCGTTTTTACGTTTTTTGCCGTTGCTAAAAGCTTTAAAATTATACTATAATGAGTCTAGTAAATATTGTTTGTAATACGCGTTATTCTCACGATTTTTAAATTAATTGTATGATTACACTTATAATATGAAACTTTTTCAATGATAAGTGGGAGGGACAAATTAAAGAAAAATTATGAAGGAGGTGCTGATAGATTGGATAATATTTTTACACGGATGTATGCTTAAAAAGCGATGAGATTAAAGAAAGAATATGCTCTTATTATATAGATTGTTTAGTAAGATAGTAACGTATTACAAAAATATTTCGTAAAATATATTTTTGTAAAGGAGTATTTAGTGAAAAGCAGGACCTTAAAAAGAAAATTGATAAACTCGGTAGAATCACTCTTCCATCAGATTTTTAGAAAAGCCTTAAAAGCTGGCTGATTTGGAGGAGCTGAAGTGGTAAGCGACGAGTAATAGTATCATCCTTAGGAAGCAAGTCTACCCGGATGTGTTTGGAAATATTGCTCACGATGATTTTTACTTTGAATACCGAGGTAGCAAGGTATCTAGAAGATCAATTATTGAATTATCAGAAATAGCGGGAATCATCTAACTTAGTTTAGATACTGCCAAAGATTTAGCCGGAGCCTATATTTAAGCTCCGGCTATTTGTTTCAAAATCAAAAATACCTTCATTAAAAATCAAAAACACCTTCATTGCTCTTTTTAGTATACCTGTCATCTCAGCAATGGCCATACCATAGTTGACTATAGGAACCCCACTGCTTACAGCCTTACCTATCCTACTCTTCATAGCTGACTTTCTCATTAAGCATACAGTCTCCACAGTGTACTATAAGCTTATAAGAGGTTAGGTCATCAGGATAGGTTCCACCTGAGGTAAATTCAAACTGAGGAGAGGCACCGGAGTACTCCCTTATCCATCTTGGGAGCTTTACTGTTCCTATATCTTCACATTGTCTGTGATGAGTACAGCCCTCGCTTATAAGAACCCTATCTCCGTCTTTTAGTTTAGATAGCATATCTGCACCCTCTAACATTTTGGCTAGGCCCCCTCTGTATCTGGCAAAGAGAATTGAAAAAGAAGTAAGCCTAATATCGTCAGGTACAATTTCGCTTACTTTCTTAAATACCTGCGAGTCTGTAATTACCAGGCTTGGAGGAGATTTTAATTTTGAGAGGCTCTCTTTTAGCTCACCATCCTGTACACAGAGGGTAATACAGCCTATTTCAAGCAATTCTCTAAGCACCTCCTGCTGAGGCAGGATTATCCTCCCTTTAGGTGCAGATTCATCTATAGGCATTACAAGAATTACTGTATCTCCTTTATTTACCAGGTCTTTTAATATATACTTTTCTCCTTGTCTGGAATAAGTCCTGCAAGTTTCTCTTTTAGCTTTAAGATATTAGTCCCTTCTTTTGCACTGACTAAGATTTCATTATCCTTTTCTTTTTCTGTATGGAGCAAGTCCGCCTTATTAGCACAATAATGAACGGCAATTTCTTCGTCTTAAAGGTGTAGGCCAGCTCTTTCTCGGGCTCTGTAAGCTCTCTGTCAGCCTCAGTCACAAGCACGGCTATATCTGTGATATCAAGGACTTCCTTGCTTTTTTGAATTCTGAGACTGCCAAGTTCTCCCTCATCATCAATCCCCGCAGTATCTATAATAACTACAGGGTCCTAAAGGAAGGAGCTCCATAGCCTTTTTGACCGGATCTGTGAGTTCCTTCACATCTGAAACCACACTTAGTTCTGTCCCTGTTACCGCATTTTACAAGACTGCTCTTTTCCCTACATTTCTCAGTCCGAAAAAGGCAATATGTACTCTTTCAGCCGAAACCGTCTGGTTTAATCCCATACTAAGCCCTCCTAGAATCTGAAATCTCTGCGGTTAGAGGCCTTGATGTCGTTTATATTGTTTATTGCTATTTCCCTTCTCTTTTCATTAGGGATCTTATAAAGCTCTCTTTCAATCATTTCAAAGCCTTTTTTTCTTGTTTCCTCGCTTGCATAGTCCACAAGAAACTCGGTCAGTGTCATAAGGGCATTTGGATGACAGCAATTAAGTATCTGCCCGGTTTTGCAAAGAGCCATGAACCTGTCTCCGGTTCTGCCTTCTCTGTAGCAAGCTGTACAGAATGAAGGAATATGCCCATTGTCCATAAGCCAGCCAACTACCTCATCAAGGGTTCTGGTATCTGAAACCTCAAACTGCTCGCTGTCATGCACTCTTTCTTCCTTTTCATAACCTCCTACGGAAGTCCTTGAGGCTCCACTAATCTGAGAAATACCGAGGTTTAGAAGCCTTCCTCTAACTTTCTCAGATTCTCTTGTAGAAACTATCATTCCCGTATATGGAACTGCAAGCCTTATACAGGCTGTAATCTTTGCAAATATATCGTCTGAAATAGAGTTATCAAAGGCATTTGGATCTATGTCATCTGCCTTTTTGATTCGAGGTACGCTTATAGTATGAGGTCCAACCCCATGAACTGCCTCAAGATGCTCAGCATGCATAAGAAGGCCTGCAAACTCATACCTATAGCCCTCAAGTCCAAATAGCACTCCAAGCCCTACATCATCAATGCCACCCTCCATCGCCCTGTCCATGGCTTCTGTATGATAGCAGTAGTCATGCTTTGGTCCTGTTGGATGCAGCTCCTCGTAGCTTTCCTTGTTGTAAGTTTCCTGAAACAGTATATAGGTTCCGATTCCTGCGTCAGCAAGCTTTTTGTAGTTTTCTACAGTTGTAGCAGCGATATTTACATTAACCCTTCTTATCGCTCCGTTCTTGTGATTCACACTGTAAATAGTCTTGATACTGTCAAGAATATATTCGATAGGGTTATTAAATGGATCTTCTCCCGCCTCTATCGCAAGTCTCTTATGTCCCATATCCTGAAGCGCAATTACCTGTTCCTTCACCTCTTCCTGAGTCAGCTTCTTTCTTGCTATTGTTTTATTTTTGGCATGATAAGGGCAGTATACACAGCCATTTATACAATAATTTGATAAATATAAAGGTGCAAACATAACTATTCTATTGCCGTAGAAAGCAAGTTTGATTTCCTCTGCAATTTTATTGATTTCTTCATTTATTTCAGGGATTTCACAGGCAAGAAGTACAGATGCCTCCCTATGGGAGAGTCCATTACAGACATAGCCCTTATCTTTCTTTACGGGCTTAGCCTTCTCTAAGATTGTTCGAATAAGTTCCAGATTGTTTTTGTTTTCCTCTGCATAAGCAAGAGTTTCAAGTATTTCTTCGTTATTGATAAATTCTTCAGCTTTTAAGCGATTTTACATCATATTTGTACATATAATTCCCCTTTCTTAAGGTCAGTTAATCTTCCCTTTTAGATGTGTTGATGTCGCCTCTCTCGTTTACTATCTCAAATCCGATGGCAGACATCCTCTTCTTCAACTCTCTAAGCCCCTCTGCTGCCTCACTTCCTGTACATAGCTTCTTGTCATAAAGGGCGTATTTCCCTCTAACTTCCGCTGGCGAAAGATTAGGCATAATGACATTTGCCCCTGCAAGTATCCCTTTTTCTCTTCCATAGCTGTCAATAGTGCCTAGAGCTGTGGTCGAAGGCAAGAGAACAGGCGGGTGTATCAGCCTTATGATGGATAGCAGATAGCAGGTAAAATCCGCACTTCCGTTTTGCATATCCTTAAAAGGAGTATCCTTTTGCGAAATAAATGGCCCGATGCCACACATTTCAGGCCTTAGCTCCTCGATGAACTTTAAGTCCTTTGCGATGGTTTTTGAAGTCTGATAGGGTGAGCCTACCATGAAGCCACAGCCCACATAAAAGCCTGCTTCCCTAAGACTTTTAATGCAGTCCATTCTGTGAGATAAGGTAAGTTCAGGCGGATGAAGCTTTGAATAATGTAAAGAGTCTGCAGTCTCGTGACGGAGCAGATATCTATCAGCCCCGGCAGCCTTAAGCTTCAGGTAGCTTTCTCTACTTCTCTCTCCTAACGAGAGTGTGATGGCAATCTCAGGATATTTTCCCTTTACCTTGGTAATTACCTCTACCAGAAATTCATCAGTAAAGGCAGCATCCTCTCCTCCCTGCATAACAATGGTGCGAAAGCCAAGTCCATAGCCTGCATCCACACATTCAAGGATTTCATCCGCTGTAAGCCTGTATCTGTCAACTGCTCTATTGCTCGTCTTATACCGCAGTAATAGCAGTCGTTCTTACAAATATTACTTACCTCTATCAAACCTCTTATAAAAATCTTGTTACCATAGTGAGCTCTTCGCTCCTTATCAGCATATTTCCTCAGTATTTCAGCATTTTCTTCATTAAAGTTTTTTACAAGTGTCTCATATTCTGAAACGCTTAAACTATGGTTCTTCCCTAACCTCTCTATTAACTCTCTAACATCATTCATCATTAGAAATCACGCCTGAAAAAGAAGTCTTAACATTAACCCCTCAAGCTTTCCTATCTTCCCTGCTAATTCTGATGTAGTATCCTGAGGGTGCATCCATAGCAATGCTGATAATATTAATCTCACGCTTCTTGTAAGGGAATACCCATCCTTCCGATAATGAACTCCCCATACTCGTGTAAAAAGAGCATTCAGCTTCTCAACAGAATCCTTCTCATCCACAATAATAGCTAAAAAGTGCCACTCTCTTTTCCATACCCAACATCCTCCTTAAATAAAAAAAGAACAAACCTCATAATAATTATACAAAGTTTGTTCCCGAATTTCAACAATATTAGCCAAAACTAACAAAGTTTCCTTACCCCTGCTTAAGCCCTATTTTAGTATCAGTTGCAAGTTTTTCATTTCTCTCGCAGAATTTATCACATTTTCTGTGACTGCAACTCCACCTAAAATCCTTGCAAGCTCGCTAACCTCTTCAGCCTCATCAAGCCTTCTGATATCTGTAGCAGTATGGTTTTCATCAGCCTTTTTCTCGATTAGATAATGATTATCTGCCATAGCCGCTATCTGTGCAAGATGAGTAATGGCTATAATCTGCCTCTTGGCTGAAAGAAGAGCCATTTTCTCGGCTACCATCTGAGCCGTTCTGCCACTTATACCTGTATCCACCTCATCAAAAATCATAGTAGGTATCTCATCTGTATCAGCCATAACCGACTTGAGCGCAAGCATTATTCTTGAAAGCTCACCGCCTGAGGCAACTTCAGATATCGACCTCATAGGCTCACCCGGATTGGTAGATATCTTAAATATAATCTCGTCATTTCCCTTTGAAGTAAAAATCTTTGGACTTGGTAAATTCCACATCAAACTCCACCTGAAGGAAGTTGAGGTCTATAAGGGACTGCTTCACAAGCTTTGAAAGCTTAAGCGCACCCCTCTTTCGCACCTTTGTAAGCTCATCACATTCAGATAGAATAACCTTCTTTAGCTTTTCTACTTCCATAAAAAGTTTTTCTTTATACTCTGAGGCATGTTCAAGCTTTTCTATCTGCGCAAGAGAAGCATCAAGGAAGTCAATTGTAGTCTCATACGAGCCTCCATGCTTAGTATATATACCTCTTATTTTATCAAGCCTTGCCTCAGACTGTATAAAATCTGCTTCGTCAAATACATTGTCATCAGCATAATCAGAGAGGGAGCGTTCAAAGTCATTTAAGAGGCTTTCTATTTCTGCTATCTGATTCAACAATTCTACAGAAGTCTCATCCACATCAGACAGCCTTGACATAGCCCTTACTATACTTCCAATACTGTCATCCGCCCCACCATTGTCGGAAAGATTCTTCCTTGCCTCTTCTATAAGGCTTACTATCTTGCTTGAAGAAGAGTACTTACGAACCTTTTTATCAAGCTCCTCTTCCTCGTCTTTTACTAGCTTCGCTGACTCAATCTCTTTGCATTCGTATTTAAGGAAATCAAGTTCCCTTGAAATGGAAGCTTCATCAGCACTATATTCAAGAAGCTCATTTTCCTTATTTCTATACTCAGTTACAAGGTCTTTCAGCCTTTTTTTATAAGGCTTAACTTCCTCTTTGCAGTATTTGTCAAGCAATTCCAGATGATTCTTAGAAAGCTGCAGGGTCTGATTCTCTGTCTGTCCATGGATATCAAGGAGGAGGGCTGCGCTTCTTTTACCTTCTGAGAGGGTAACCGTCTCCCCATTGATTTTGCTCACACTTCTCTCCCCCTGTAAACTTCCTGGTGATTACCACCAGTCCGTCTTCGAGTATGATATCAAAGCCTCCTTAGCTTATCCCCAACATCATTATTTACGGAAAATATGAGCTCTACAAAGCCTGACTCCTTGCCTGCCCTAACCAGATTCTTACCTGCTTTGGCACCCAGCGCCAGGTTGATAGAGCCTATTACTACTGATTTTCCCGCACCCGTCTCTCCTGTAAGGATGTTTAGTCCCCCTCCAAAAGAGACTTCAGCCTCATCTATAATTACCAGATTTTTAACATGAAGTCCCTCCAGCATATATCCCCCTTATTTTATGTTCTTTACTACTAATCTACAACGAAGTACTGCACCGTTCACCCTTTGCAAGTATGTAGGTTGTTCCGGCTTTTTTGGCGGTAACATCACCACCCGCAACAGTCGCTATATCAGGATTCTCTGAATCCCAGGATACATTCTTTACATCTCCAAGTACCGATAATGAATAGGTGTCGTACTGTTCAAGGTCAAGTCTGTAGAAGTTAAGTCCTACAACAGTTACAGAAACCTGAGCAGTTCTTCCGCTTGTTGTGGAAGCAGTGATTATGGCTGTTCCAGGTGCAACCGCAGTTATCAGTCCCTTTTTATTTACCCTTGCTACAGCCTTATTGTTTTGTAGCCCACTTAACCTTATCATCTGTTCCACTTGGACTGATTGAATAAACGGTACTCTGCTTGTCGCCCACACCCATTGTGAGTGTTGTATTGGACAAAGTAAGCCCTGTAGCAGGCACATACTCTCTTACCTGTACTACGACTACCTGTTTCTTCTTACTGTTATCCTTTGCGGCAACAGTTATCTTCGCCTTTCCTGCGGCAAGGGCTGTCACCCTACCCTTTGAGTCCATGATAGCAACATCAGTATTGTCAGATATGTACTAGCTGTCTTGTAGGGTAGCATTCTTAGGTGTTATTTTGACCTTTATCGCCTTTCTTCTTCCTACTATCATAGAAAGGAAGGATGGATTGGCGCTTATGGAGCCTACTTCTCTTACTACCCTTATTCTTGCAGTGGCTACCGCACCGCTTCCATCTGTAGCCTTTACTTTAATTGTCGCATAGCCAGGCTTTTTACCGTATATCATACCTGACTTATTGACAGAAACCACGCTGCTCTTACTACTTGTCCATTTTAACTTTTTATTCGTAGCAGAATTGGTCTTTAGCTTTGCCTTAAGTAAAAAGCTCTTGTGATAGCCCAGATTATAGGCTGTTTTATTAAGTGTAATCTGAGATACAGGCTCTTCAACCGTAACCACGCAGTTAGCCTGCATACTGTTCTCATCGGCTGTTACGGTAATGATGGCAACTCCGCCCTTCTTACCCTTAACAACACCGTTTTTATCTACACTTGCTACTGATGACTTGGAGGATTTCCACTTTACTTTCTGATTGGTAACATCCTCAGAGTCAAAGGTCACTTCAGCTCAAGCTCATCTCCCACAGCAAGGTCATATTCTGTATAATTAAGCTCAATGCTTCCAACAGGCTGATTGACCTTAACCGTACATATTGCAGTGAGTCCGTTGCTGCTCTTTGCTGTAATTATTGTGTCTCCTGCTGATACCGCAGTTACCTTACCCTTGGCATCTACCTTTGCTACGGACTTATCTGCCACAGACCAAAGCACCTTGGTATCTGTAGTTGTCTTTGGGTTAAATGTAGCTTCAAGTGTATAGCTCTCACCCACATCAAGGATAAGTGAAGCCGCTGAGAGCTTCATTCCGGTAGCCTGCTGTGTTACCTTAACAGTTAAGGTAGTGCTTACCTTTCCGTCAGGAGTAGAAACTATTATGTAAGCCACACCCGCCTGCTTTGCAGTAATAAGTCCTGTCTTGCTTACATCTGCAATCTTAGGATCCATTGACTTATACTCAAGGTTCTGGTTAGATGCATCACTTGGAGTAAGTGTTGCAGATATCTTATAGGTTTCACTTACTGCAAGGGAAATCTCGTTCTTATCAAGCTTGATTCCCTCTACTGATTTGATTATGGTCAAATCACAGGGTTGACATAACCTGTGGGTTAGTATCTGATGATGCTATAATGCTTACATGTCCTGCTGACTTAAAGGTAACAAGACCTGTAGCATCTACAGTTGCCACCTTTTCATTACTTGACTTCCAGTTGATCTTCGCACTTGTAGCCTCCTTTTGGAGTGACTGTAGCTGACAGCTGGAAAGTCTTGTCACTGAGTGGCTTTTCTGCTACGCTCTGTGAAAGTATGATACCTGTAACTGCTGTATTTACAGTAACCTTAGCAGAACCAAGCACCACATTGTCCTTATTAAGTGCCATAATGATGGCTATACCTGGAGACATACCCGTTACCGAAGCTACAGCCGAATGATTGTTTTCATCATCTATCTTCACTATCTCAGGGTTGGAACTTCTCCAGTACAGATAAGTTCCCGCTGAAGTCTTAGGTGTAATGTCAGCCCTGATAGAAGCTATTTTATCTACTTCTAAAACTGTCTCTTCAGGTGTAAGAGTAATCTTGGTCACAGCTGCGGTTACAATTATCTTACAGGAAACCCTCTTAGTGATTCCTCCGACTGTATGTTCAACTGTAACTGTAGTCTCGCCTCGTTGCCACACCTTTACTACTGCGCTGACTCCATCACCTGCCACTGTAGCAATGCTTGTATTGTCAGATGTCCACTGCCAGGAATCGCTTGTGGATACATCTGTTGCCACTGCATTTGGGTCAGCAGAGCCGCCTACAGGAATAGTGAGGTTGCTTGCACCAAGTGCTATGGTATCAATTACTATTACTGTTACCACAAAGCTACTGCTTCCATTGCTTACTGTAACATTACCTCTTCCTGTCTTAAGGGCAGTAATGACAGATGTGGAGCTGTTTACCTTTACCGCACCACTTCCATCTGCTACAAAGGGTAAATTCCTTGATGCTTCCTGATATTGGAATTGTTGTATATATCATAAGTATCTCCAACATTCATATATACAGTTGCATTTGAGGCTGTAAGAGGTACAACTACCTTAAATGAAACCTTTGCATAATTAAGGTTTTTATAGTCATTTTTAACATTCTTAAGCCTTGCAGTTACCTCGTAAGGGTACCCGCTCTCTTTCCCTCTATCAGGAAGTTAGCAGCAGAGCTATTTGTCTTTGTTCTTGTATTGGTAAATGAAAGGATGTCTTTAACAACTTTCCCGTCTTTCTTTACTTCCCACTCGATGTCATTTGGATCCATGACATTGGTGTAAATGGCCTTCTTACCGCCGTCAAGAGTGATTACATCATTACTGCCAATTGGATTAAAGTTTGTATACACTCCTCCTGCCGCATTGGCAAGCGAAAGCTTAAAAGGAACTATAACTCTTGTAGAAGTTTCCTTAACCTTACCCGTAGGATCTTCTCCTGCAGCTACAGCCACCTCGGCCACACCGGCTCCTACTGCCTTTACCACACCATTGCTCTGGTCTACTTCAAGCACTGAAGTATCGTTGTTCTTTCCATTTACAGATACTGACCAGTTAAGAAGTGAGCCTCTATAATCAAGATAGCCATCGGCAGTAGAGGTCTTATAGCCTTTTAGCTTTATCTGATAGCTGTCATTTACCACAGGGATTACAAGGGTGCTAGGCCCTTTATCTGTAGAGAATACAGTCTCGTATTTAGGCTTATTGGCATCTGTTGTGGTATTGGTCTTGTCTATCTCAAGGTCGACCTTAACAAAGAAGCTGAAGTTGTAGTTTGTTCCAGCAATCTGAACACTACCTGATATCTGCTTGCTTCCTGCTCCTCTTTTAGTAAACTTTATGCCCGTACTGTCTCCGTTTGCCGCGGTAGTTACCTCAGCCTTAACCACATTTTCAGAGGTATCGTTAAGAATTATCTTAGCACCGCTTACAGCCTGTGTTGTCTTTGGCGGGTTCTTTAATACACTTGTGAGCACCAGAGTATTGGTATCCTGAATAAGTGTATAAGGGTCCCTTGAGCCACCGTTTGCAAGATTTACTTCAAAGTTACCTTCTTTAAGCAGGTAATCCCTATCATCAGCTGCAAGTACGCTGTTTATGCTGTTGCCGGCAATTCTCTGAATATTTGACAAAGCCTTAACAAAGTCTGGAATCCAAGCCCTCTCTCGCATTTTCAGGCAGGGGGGCGAGATTAAGCACCATAAGCAAGGCTAAGAACAAGGCTGTCTTACCTTTTGATTTTTTAAATAGTTTCACGCGATTATCCTTCATGGATTTCCTCCTCTTATTAGCACTAAACAATGTTTCAATGCTATCCCAATCCTTTGGCAGTTATGTGTCACTTTTTAAAAAACCATATCACTTACTTGCGCAAACGATATGGTTGTATACTTATTCATCCCAGTTGTGGAAATACATTCTGCACATCATCTTCACATCTAATAAATCGAAGATTTTGTTGATTTTCTTAATATCTTCTTCATCAGAAAGTGTAACATAATTCTGAGGAATCATCTTTACTTCTGCCTCAGCCATTGGTACACCTAGCTTTTCAAGCTTTTCCCTGACCTCTGAAAAATGCTTCAGGTGCAGTTAATACTTTCAAAGCTGTCATCATTGTCAATGAAGTCCTCAGCACCTGCATCTATTACAGTCATCATAAATTCATCAGGGTCAGCATCGTATTCCTCTTTATCTATAAGAATCTGTCCCTTTTCATCAAACATATAAGATACAGCACCTGAGTTCCGACATTGCCGCCACCCTTTGTAAAGGCATTTCTTACATTGAGCTGCTGTACGGTTCTTGTTGTCTGTAAGAGTTTCAACTATAATAGCTGTTCCGCTTGGTCGATAGCCCTCATATACAGCCCTCTCATAGTTTACTGAGTTAGCGTCTCCTGCTGCCTTCTTAATGCCTCTGTCAATTGTGTCATTTGGCATGTTGTTAGCCTTAGCTTTGGCAATTACATCACGAAGCCTTGAGTGTTGGCAGGATCTGCGCCTCCCTCCTTTACAGCTACTGCAATTTCTCTTCCAATAATGGTAAATATCTTACCCTTTGCTGCATCGTTCTTTTCTTTTTTGTGTTTGATATTGGCAAATTTTGAATGTCCTGACATCTTTTTATCCTCATTTCATTTATATAATGTGGCTGTCAAAGCACATTTTGACAACCACATCTTGTCATTTTTATCACTAAAGAAGCTATCTGTAAAGATTAACCGATATTTAACAAGTCATTTAATGACTCAGCTATGGTTGGGTGGGTATAAATCTGATCCCTTAGACTCTCATAGCTTATTCCCTCATTCATGGCAAGGGTAAAGAGGTTAATTACTTCGTGCGCCTCTACTCCAAAGAGATTGGCTCCGAGGATTTTACCTGTTTTTTCATCTATGAGTACCTTGAAAAGTCCTGTCTGATTGCCTAAAATCTTTGCCTTAGGAATCGCCATTACAGGGAGTTTGGCAAGCTTATAGGATGCTCCGGCTGCCTTAGCTTCCATCTCATTCATACCTACCTTGGCAAGGGATGGCACTACAAATACATTGAAAGGAATGTGTTTTCTTTCTTTCAGGTTGTACTTTCCATCGTTAAAACAGCACACTCTTTATGATTCTAAAGTCATCAAGTGAGAGATAGGTAAACTGCAGTCCCCCGTGTACATCACCCAGAGCGTAAATGTTTGGCACATTGGTTTCAAGCCTGTCATTTACAGGGATTTCTCCCTCTCTCCACCTTTTACTCCTGCTTTGTCAAGGGATAATTCTTGGGTATCAGGTCTCCTTCCTGTTGCCACAAGGACAGCAGAAAACTTTTTCACTTCCTCCTTACCCTCTGCATTTTCAAAGTAGACATTTACTCCATCAGAAACTTCTTCAAACCTAGTCACCTTGGTGCCAAGTAAAAATACAGACGCCCTGAGCCTTAAGCTCATCCATTACAAGACCTGCGATATCCTCATCATCCCTTGGAAGAAACTTTGGATTGTCACCAAATACTGTAACCTTGCTTCCAAAGAGCGAGTAGGTGCTGGTAAATTCAAGTCCAATATAGCCGCTTCCTATGATTCCAAGGCTTTCAGGGAAGGCTTCTAAGTCCATAATGGTTTCACTGGTATGGATGCGTTCAGATAATTTAAGTCCCTCTATCTTAGGGTACTACAGGTACCAGTCCTGTATTTATAAATATTCTCTCAGCCTGAATCTCTAAATTCCCCTCAGATGATTTAACTTCTACTGTATTAGCGCTAACAAAGGAGGCAGTTCCGTCAATTACCTTTACATTAGGAACTCCCGCTACCTTATCGTAGTTCGCCTTATTAAGCTTTGCTATAAGATCTTTCTTAGCCTCTACAGCCTGCTTGTAGTAGGTCTCGTTATCAAGAGATGACACCTTTCTAAGTGTAGCCTTATTGGATAAAAACTTAGATGGTATACAGCCCTACATTTATGCAGGTACCTCCATACATCCTTTTATCCTTTTCAACTAAAATCACGCTTTCTCCCTTGCTTCCCAAGAAACCTGCAAGTGTCTTTCCCGCCTTGCCAAAACCAATGATTAAATTCTTAACTGTTTCCATAATCAACCTCTTTTCTATGTTGTTTAGTGTCTCAAGAACAATAATACACAATTACGGGTAATATCAGTCTTCTTTTGTTAGTTTCTTTAACTCATTTATTACGTCTGTAGTTGTGCTGCTTTCAGATACTGCAATAAAGATGGTGTCATCCCCTGCTATGCAGCCTACAATCTCATTTATTTCAAGCGCATCTATGGCGGTAGCAACTGCCATTGCCATACCGACTACAGTCTTAACCACTACGAGATTGCCCGAGGAAAACATTGATACAAAGCCATCTCTTAGTACTCTTACATATTTTTTTCACTCACACCTTCGTCATTTTGGATGACTGCGTATTTCTGCCTGTTTCCTACATTTACCTTGGTTAAGTTCAACTCTCTGATATCCCTGGAGATAGTAGCCTGGGTCACATCAAATCCACTTTTTTTAAGTAAATCCAACAATTCCTCTTGTGTTGCTATCTCTCTGGTCTTGATAAAATCAATTATTGCATTATGCCTTTTGTTTTCATAACTCCTCACTCATTTAAGATAATAATATTAAACTTAATTTAGCTTAAGAACTTCTTTCTGTAGCTTTCAAAAAATTGAAATCATTTATCCCTAAGGAATGGCACCGTAAGTTCTGACTTCATTATCTGAACCTTGTCGCCAGGCATAAGCCTTATCCCCTTGTTGCCATCAAAGCTCACTATGGCCTCATCAGGCTCACTCCTCTTATTCCATTCAACATCTATGTCAATCTTTGCTGCAGAAGAAGTAATCACCCCTCTGGAGTTTAAGCTGTGAGGGCAGATAGGATGGATGCCAAAGACCTCTGCATCAGGCAAAATTATGGTTCCTCCTGCTGAGAGGTTGTAGCCTGTTGAGCCTGTAGGCGTAGTAACTATGATGCCGTCTCCGTGAAGCGAGCTCACAGGATTGCCGTCTATGTATACAGTGGTAGAAATGGCTCGCACGAGATTACCCCTTGCCACCACTATATCATTAAGTGCATTGGCTTCATAGACTATCTTAGCGTCTTTAATCACACTTCCCTTTAGCATAAATCTCTTTTCAAGCTTATATTTTCCTGCCATTACAGCGTCTATTGCCTTGTAAATATGTACAAGCTCCACCTCAGCAAGGAAACCCACCGTACCAAGGTTTACTCCCAGTATAGGTACCCCCGTCTCCGCAAGCTCTCTGGCGGCCTGAATGATGGTTCCATCCCCGCCAAGAACCATAACACAGTCTGCATCCTTAGGAAGGTCAGTTATATCAGTAAAGTTCTCCATAAGCTCGGCACTTCCTCTTTACCTTCAGCCTATGAAAACTTCCCTCCTTTTCCCTCAATATAGGCGCACACCTTATCTATGTCAACCTCAGTCGCCCTTTGTTGAATGATTAACTATAATTCCTATCTTTGTCATTATTCCTCCCCTTATTCAGGGTATTTTCAGCTTCTTTAACTACTTTTTTTACTTCATTCAAAATATCTGATACACAGCCATCTTCTTGTTTCTCATGCTTTTTTTCTATGTATAAAAGATATTCAATATTTCCCTCAGGCCCCTTTTACAGGTGAAAATGTAGCTCTTTGATGATGAAATTAAGCTCTGTTGCATATCTAATAACCATCTCGATTGCTACTTCGTGCACACTGAAGTCTCTTACTACGCCTTTCTTGCCAACTTTTTCCCCTGCCTGCCTCAAATTGGGGCTTTTATAAGGCAGACCATTTCTGCCCTTTCTTTTAGGAGGTTAACTGCAGCAGGAAGAACCTTGGTAAGAGAGTGAAAGACACATCTACTGAAGCGAAGTCAGCCTTTTCAGGCAAATCATCCTCTGTGACATAGCGTATGTTAGTCTTTTCCATAGAGACTACCCTGGGGTCTTCTCTTAGTTTCCAGGCAAGCTGGTTGGTGCCAACATCGATTGCATACACCTTTGTGGCACCGTTTTGGAGCATGCAGTCAGTAAAGCCTCCTGTAGATGAGCCGATGTCTATACATACCTTTCCTTCAAGAACGGGCTTATACACCTCTATAGCCTTTTCAAGCTTAAGTCCTCCCCTGCTCACGTATTTTAAGGTCTTACCCTTTACTTCTATCTCTACTTCCCTGTCAAACTTACTCCCCGCCTTATCTTCTCTCTGACCGTTAACAAAGACCTCTCCCGCCATAATGACGGCCTTTGCCTTTTCTCTGGATTCAAAGAATCCTCTTTCGGTAAGAAGTATATCCAGTCTTTCTTTCATTATCAACTACCTTCTAAATAGCTCATCATCTAACTTAGTCAGAGCCTCTTCTTTTATTTTTTCTGCGATAACCTCAGCATTAAATGCCGTATCTATCCCATAGCTCATCTACGCTTCCCTGTTCTATGAAGCTGTCCGGAAGGGTTACGGGTACGAAGTGATAACCTAGTCCAAGCCCCGCCGACTCTGCCATAAGCCTCTCAGTATAGCTCCCTGTTCTTACACTTTCCTCAACCACAGCTACAACCCAATGGTCGTCTTTAAGTTCTTTAAGGAGTCTTGCGTCTGCCTTGTCTAGGAAGCGGACATTTACCACAGTAGGAAGAATTTTACTTTCTTTAAGGATTTTGCTTATATCCAGGGCTAGCTTAACTGTCTTTCCTGTAGCAAAGACAGCTACATTCTTACCCTTTTCAAGGACCTCATTTTCATAGGCTTTTATAGGCTTAAATTCTATGTCTGTAAACTCATCCGCCGTTCCTCTCGGGTAACGGACAGCCACCGGCTTATTAAGGCTATAAGCATAGATTAACATCTCCCTAAGCTCTCTTCCATCTTTTGGACTAAGAACCATTAGACCCGGGATTGAAGAGAGATAGCTTGTATCAAAGATGCCCTGATGGGTTTCTCCGTCACTGCCTACAAGCCCTGCCCTATCAACTGCAAATACTACAGGCAGTTCCTGAAGACAGACATCATCGTATAATCTGGTCATAGGCTCTTTGCAAAAATGTGGAATATATTGCTACCACAGGCTTTAGTCCTGAAGCTGCCATCCCTGCTGCGAAGGTAACCGCGTGTTCCTCTGCTATGCCTACATCAAAAAACCTATTAGGGTACACCTGCTTAAAGTTATAAAGCCCTGTGCCAAAAGGCATTGCGGCTGTTATCGCAACAAGCTTATCATCCTTTGCCGCAAGCTCTAGGACAGTGTCTGAAAAAATGGAAGTATAACTCCTTCCTGTCTTTACACTGAGGCTCTCTCCTGTCTTTATGTCAAAAGGATCTACTCCGTGGAACTTAGCAGGATGCTCTTCTGCCTTTTTATAGCCTAGGCCCTTCCTGGTGATGACATGGACAATGACTGCACCCTCGACTCTCCCTGCATTTTCAAGGCCAGCCTCAAGCTCCTTCATATTGTGTCCGTTTACAGGTCCAAGGTAGGTAAGTCCCATGTCTTCAAAGAACATCCCCGGCACAAACAGCCGCTTAATTACGTCTTTCGAGACCTTTAGCTTCTCAAAGAGCCTGTTGCCAATGTTTGAACCCTTTAAGGTCTCTTTTACACCACTTTTTAGCTTGAGGTATTTTCTGTTTGTCCTTATTCCATCAAGGTATTTTGCTACTCCACCCACATTCTTTGATATGGAGCATTCATTGTCATTAAGTATAATTATAAGATTGGACTTAAGTGTGCCTGCATTGTTAAGTGCCTCAAGTGCCATACCGCCTGTCATGGCGCCATCCCCAATAACTGCAACCACCTTTTCATCCCTGCCTAAAAGGTCTCTTGAGGCTGCAAAGGCCCTAGGGCCGCAGAGATAGAGGTTGAAGCGTGTCCTGCCCAAAGGCATCGCAGTCGCTCTCATTTCTTTTGGGAAAAGCCTGAAAGTCCGTCAAGCTTTCTAAGCCTGTTAATCCCTCTTTTTCTTCCTGTAAGAAGCTTGTGGACATATGACTGATGCCCCACATCCCAGATTAGCTTGTCTTTTTGGAAAAATCAAGGTAGCGGTGCAAAAGCCATGGTAAGCTCCACTATACCGAGGTTTGAGGCAAGATGCCCTCCATTTGTGGAGACGGTCTTAATAAGGTATCTCCTTATTTCCCTGCCAAGTTCATAAAGTTTATCCTCCGGTATATTCTTTTATATCGTTAGGCTCATTTATATTGTCAAGTAAAGGCATAACTCCACCCCATTTGTCTAACTCTCTGCTTTTTAAATCTCCAAAAATTCAAGTATAAAAGCCGTCATAACTACAGTTTTTGTGGCAGATATTTTCTAAGTTTTTGTAAATACTTTTATAATTAGCTTCCATTATCTCCAAAAGCCCTAGCTTCGCCCTAGTAGCTTTAGATATGTGAGCTTGTTGTTTCTTTCGTCGCTATGAAGAGGCTTGCCAAGCTTAGCCTCATCTCCCTTTATATCTAAGAGGTCATCCTGAAGCTGAAATACAAGTCCAAGCGAAGTTCCTGTTCTCTCCATAGAACCTATCTCTTCCTTACTTCCTCCTGCGAGGATGGCCCCTATCACAAAGGCTGCCTTTATAAGTCCTCCGGTTTTTAGGTCATACATGGCTAGAAAGAAGTCCTCATTCTTTTCTTTCTTGCCCTCTTCTGAAAGCATATCAAGAATCTGTCCTCCTATCATACCACCTGCACCCGAATAGGAAAACAGGGCAGAGATTGCCATACCCACTCTTTTGTATTCCTCGATAGTTTCACAGTAGTCAAAGGCTTTCCCCACCGTTTCTGCGGCGAGATTTAACAGCCCGTCTCCTGCAAGTATGGCTACTGCTTCTCCGTATACCTTATGGTTAGTGGGCTTTCCTCTTCTTAGGTCATCATTATCCATAGCAGGTAAGTCATCATGAATCAAAGAATAAGTATGAATCATCTCAAGAGTCCGCTGCAAAAGGGCGTACCAGTTCCTCCTTACTTCCGCCTAAAAACCTGTAAGTTTCAAGCATTAAAAGAGGTCTAAGCCTTTTACCTCCTGCAAGAAGGCTGTAATTCATAGCTTCGCAAAGAAGTGTTTCCTCTGTCATAGGCTTTGGAGAATACTCTTTTACCACATCCTCAACCTCTGCGATTTTTTTATATTAAGTCTATCTCTAAATCCGCTATTCATTGGCGCTTCCCTGTTCTTCTAAAACCACTATCTCTTTCTCTACATCTGCAAGCTGTTTCTTGCACTTTTCAACCAACTCCACTCCCTCTTTATAAAGCTTAAATGATTCTTCAAGCTTTATAGAGGAGTCACTCATGAGATTATTTATCTCATTTAGCCTAGCCATATTTTTCTTCAATAGTTTTACTATTTTCTTTAGTTTTATTCTTTTTTCTCAGCCATTTTTCTTATTTATCTCCTCTACCCTCGCCTTAACAGAGCCGTCTGCAAGCACAAGATTAAGTTTTTCTCCTGCTTTTAGTCCCTTTTACGCTACGAATATTTTTCTCCTGCTTCATTTTTCCACATAAGAATATCCTCCCATGAGCCTCTTCATAGGAGATTTTCCCTTCTATCTCAGCAGTTATTGATATAAACCTCTTGTTAAATGTCTCATAAGATGCCCTCATAAGGCGGTCAAGCGCTGCTGCCCTTTGTCACAGCTTTATCGTAATTATCAAGTTTTTAGGGTAAGCAGACGGTTATAATTTTGCGAATAATTTTCTATCTGCCTTCTTACTTCCTTTTAGCTTCATCTGTGGGCTCTGCCTTCTTATGGCATATTCAAACTTGTCGATAGAATACTTCATCCTGTCAATTCTTAGCTGGAATTTGTTTGAAATGCTATCCTTGAAGCCTTCCAGTTCATTAAAAGCAAGTGCGAGACTTGGTACCGCATTCATGGCGGCCGCTGTAGGAGTGGCTACACTTAAATCAGATACCCTCATCAACCAGCGTTCTATCCGTCTGGTGTCCCACCGCTGAAATAACAGGTATTCTACAACTGTAGACAGTTCTTGCAAGCTTCTCGTCATTGAAACACCACAGGTCTTCGGTAGAGCCGCCTCCCCTGCCTATGATAATGGTGTCCACGCCTTCTTCTTCAAAGCGTTTAATCCCCCTTATAAGTGTGGCTACTGCATCTGCTCCCTGAACTATTGCAGGATAAAGGATTAGCTGTACATAAGGATTTGCTTCCCTTTGCTGTTCTCTTTTATATCCTCTATGACAGCACCTGTTCTTGAGGTAATTATGCCTATTTTCTTAGGATACCGAGGGATAGGCTTCTTATGAGACTCATCAAAGAGTCCCTCAGCTCTTAGCTTAAGCTTTAGTTTCTCAAGCTCCTCGAAGAGCCTTCCTACTCCTCTTTTTCTATTTTATCGGCATAAAGCCTGTAATCTCCCCATCTTTCATAGACACCTATATTGCCTGTGACTACAATGTGCTGACCCTTTTCAAGCTTAAAATCAAGTCCTGCACTTCTCTTTGAAGACCACATAGCGCGACTCATAACTGCTGACGTCGTCTTTGATGGTGAAATATATATGCCCTTTTTGTCTTCTTTACAGTCAGAGACTTCTCCGCTTATCTTTACATTTCTAAGGGCAAAGTCTCCCTCCAGCTTGCTTTTTTTATATCTGGTTATTTCAATGACAGAAAATACCTTTCTTTCAGCCATATTATTTCTCTTCTCCGGACTTGTCCTCTGTCATAAATTTAGCAAGCACTCCGTTTATAAACGCAGGAGATTCGTCACCGCCATAGATTTTAGCCAGTTCAACAGCCTCATTTACCGATACCTTATCCGGTATTTCTAAGTCAAACTTTATCTCGTATACGGCCACACGAAGCAGCATAAGGTCAGTCTTTGAAATCCTGTTTATTCTCCACTTTTTGCTGGCTCCGTCTATAAAGCTGTCTATCTCAGCCTTTTTCTCCTCTACGGCTAAAACCCTCTTCCACAGGTTCTCTCTGTCTTCTTCTTTTATTTCCGCATAGTCAGCATAAGCCTCAAACTGTTCTTTCCATTCGTCTTCGGGATAAAACTCAAAGACAAAGGTAAGTTTGGCTGTGTGTTCTCTAAATTCTCTTCTTGTCATATAAAAACCTTTCATTATTTCAATGCACAAGAATCTCCTTCAAGAAAACACGCTTAAAGGAGATTCTTAATAATCGGCTAGGTAAAGATTTGCCACTTACAAATACAGGTTATACTGCATCCGGTGCAACCACAACCTTTACATTAACTTCTTTACAGGTTAAGCCTATCATATTCGAAAGTGCTGTAATTACCTTTTCCTGTATCTGTCTGGTAACCTTAGGTATGCTATAGCCATACTTTATGTCAACTGACATATCCACATAGACAAAAGGCACCAACTACCTGAACTTTTACCTTCTTATATGCATTTTTGGACTTGAAATTCTCTGAAGGCTTTGCCTGCAACAGCCTTTTACGCCCTCTACTTCAAGAGCTGCAAGTCCCCTGCAATCGCAGAAACCACCTCGTCTGCTATGTAAATCTCACCAATATTTTTAATTTCCTTTGTATTCATACTAACCTCCTTAAGTAACGACATGGTGTTTTGCCCTTTGCAACAGGCTCCAGTCGCAACTCCATAGTTTTTTCTCTCCATATTATAACCATTTATGAATATTTTTGCAATGTATTAGGGAAAAAACCCTTAATCGCTAGCCTATGCTGTCACTTTTTAAAAGCAAAGAACCTCTGGCCTAAGTAATTAAAGCCTGTAAAGAACACCATTCCTACCAACATCGCAATATTGGTTTGAATTTTTCCTCCTGGCCTGAGAGAATTAAAACTGTAACAGGCTTAGCTATCCCATAGGCAAGGAGGTAACAAAGGCTATATTTAAGGCAAATTTCACCACCTGTAAAAAAATGATTTTTTTCTTTATTCTTAAAAGGTAAAAATGTTTGTTTAGGTAATAGCTTAAAATGCTCACCAAAAATGTAATTGCTGGCAGTTGATATCCAATAATTTATACCTAATAAATTATACATTCCAAACATTATTGTGGTTCCTATTACAGTATTAATAACTCCAACAATAATGAACCTTATCATACTCCCATCAAACAAAGATAATATTTTTCATAGCTTGATATCCTTTATATTGCTGTCTGAACAAATAAAAATAGGTCTTTTCTTTACTTCTAAATAAACCTTTGAAAGGTAAATTCCGAGGATGCCTATACAAATCAACTGAACTCCTCCTATTAGCAGGATAATGGACATCATAGAAGGCCAACCCGCTACAGGATCTCCAAAAATAGCCGCCCTTATCACAACAAAGACCAATCCGATAAAAGAAAGGAAGGCAAATATAATCCCAAAAAACACCGAAATGCTGAGGGGAAGGTTTGAAAAAGCAACTATTCCTTCTATGCTGTAAAGAAGAAGTTTCAAAAAGCTCACTTAGTCTCCCCCGCGGCTCTTTCCACATTTTCATAAGCTATCCACTTGGTCTTAAAGCCTACCCAGCCGAAAAGTCCTTTCGAAAATCTGCTATATTCACTCATTCTAAGTAGAGAATCTACAAAGTTTCTACTCATTAACCTATAATCTCTTGCTCCGTCCACAATATCTGTTTTTGATATTTTATTCATTATTTTGTAGAATTGTCTGGCAAAAAATGACCTTATCGGAGGTTCTCCCTTCCTTGTCATCCTTCTTGTTGCAACCGAATCACACCCTTCTTCTGTCGCAATCCTTAACATCTCTATCAAGGTTTTAGGAGGATCCTGTAAATCTGCATCCATTAGTACAACATAATCACCATTTGAATTTTTAAGTCCTGCGTACATAGCGGATTCTTTACCAAAGTTTCTTGAGAATGATATAAACTTGACTCTATTGTCTTTAGAGGCAAATTCTTTCAAAATACCAAGGGTACCATCCTTTGATCCATCATTTACAAAAATAAGTTCAAAGTCATAGTCTGTTAGTAATTCCGTAACTTTGTTCATTTCTTCATAATAAAGTCTGATTACAGCCTCTTCGTTATAACAAGGCACTACTACTGATACCAACACTCTTCCTTTTCCTCCAATCTAATACAAGCATCACTCCAAGGATAATAAATGATGCTACTGAAAGCATAATTGAGATTGTAAGCCCTGGTGTACGATATTTCAGCTCAATGTTAAAGTCTCCTCTTCCAAGAGAGAGACAGCTAAACATATAGTTTCCCCTAAGTATTGGCACTTCTTTCCCATTTACATGGGCTTTCCACCCCTTTTCATATGGAATGCTCATAGTCAATATTTTGAGGCTTATCCAAGCTAATCTCTCCGGAAATTTCATCTATTCCAAACCTTACATTTTGTAGGTGGTTTTCCTTTAACTTGTTTATTTTAGCTGGAATTCCCTCCATCGAAACTGAGAAAACTCTCATATCAGCAAGTGGATATTTTATTTTTTCCTGAAAATATAATTTCCCCAATTTTTTCTTCTTACCTGCATTCCCTAAGTTAAATAAAAATTGTTTCTCCCGAAATAAGATGTATGTCTCTTACTTCTTACAATATCCTTTTTATTTAATTTATATGAACGAATGCAATTTTAGAAAGTGAAAAACGCTCATTCAAAAAGAGCGATTCCAAATAAAGGTAAGTTTTCTTTCTTCTTATCATCATCAAACAAAAACCTTTAAGTATTTGCCGGATGAATTTAACTTTTTATTCTCTTTCCCATCTTCACTTTTATTATCATAAGAAAAAAATCTATATATTTATTAGGTTTATACCTAACTCTGTTTCAACTTCCACCTTATAAGAATTTCGCTGTAATATTTTTAGGTACGCCTTGCTCTATATCAGAATTTTTCTCCTCCAGATAAACCATATCAAGCATATTTGCCTCTTTATCCAAAGAAAAAGCATCCTTAATTTCATCATAAGTTGTGTACTTGTCATAGGTATAGCCAAATGGTAGAAAATACTTATTCTCATATATCTTATACTGTCCATTTGGCGCTTTTTAAGGTATAACCATAAGGAACCTCTCCTTTGTATTTCCCTTTTAGCAAGAAAGTACTTGTTAGAAACCAAATTACCTGCAACAGCTCTGCCATCCATACCCGCAAAAAAGATTTTGTTCCTATGGTCAGCAATCTCTAGTTCATCAAAGAATTCTCCTATATGCGGATTGATAATGCTAAAATATAGGTAGCTGTTCGGAAATCACTATCATCCCAAGATTCTGTGTAAAATCGCTTCCATCTGTTCTAAAAATACTCTTCCTTAGAAACATACTCTGAGTTCTTAAAAATACTTCCTGACTATTTTCATATCTTGAGAAATTATCATACTTTTCTATACTTTTTCAATAAAACCTGTGTCATAATAAGTCATAATTCCAACAACACAGGCATTTGCAGGTATCAGCAGAACAACAATCATTAAACTTCCCATTTTACTGATGAATGAGAGTTTTTCTCAATATAATCATTCAAAAATATACCGGGAAAAAACGCAATATCTACTAGGATTAAACCAATCAATTGATATTTATCGCCACCTATAATATAAAAACAAAGCATAGAACATTTTGAAAATGCCAAGAATTTTTGATAATAAAAAGCCTTTATGCTTTCTTTTCCATCAATTCTTCCATTGTATCTACAAACAAATATGAAAAGAAGCACCTCTGTACCAAAACATCCAGCGGTTTGTAGCATAAGAAAAACCATTCATTATCCTGCCTGCAAATGGCATCCCAAGACAAATTATAGACAAACCCGTCAAAAAAACAGAAGGGTTTTCTACTTTTTGATACTCAAAAATGCAATAATTAAAGTAAAAATACCAGTGGTGATATAGTAAAGCCATAATTTTGAGCTTTTTGCATAAAAAAGTGACAGCATAAATTTTTAAGTATTTTAAATCAAAAAGCCATAATAATCTTCTATATTTCCCACTCTATTACTGTCTAAAAAGGCCATGATATTCGGCAATAATACTATAGCTACAAGGAAATTCCCAGTATGTACATTGCAAATACCTTAAAAAGCTCCATACATACTCTTTTTATTTTTGTTCAGAGCATTTATATAGTTCCATAAACCTTACATTCTGCATATAAAAACAGCATTATGGTCATCATATAAAGGAAATAGAAACCACTTAACGCAGATAAAGAAATGCCAAATATAAATATATAAGGTTTCTTTTTACGCAGTATAAGGTCAAGTCCAACCACTAAAACAGGAAGATAAATCATGGGATTTAAGAAAAAAGTGCTTAATTCCCCAAAAAACACATAAGATGTACTAATATATACCAAAAGCACCGATTATAGAATATAATCTTCTTTTTCCAAAATAACTGCACATAAAAAATAAAGCTAAGCCCTGAAAGATAGACTCTTAAGCAACTAAAAAGCTATATAAATAATCTGTGTGCTGAAAGGTACAAGTATGGATAGCTGTTAATGGGATCAAAACCGTAGTAGGTCAAAAGTTGTAAAAACATTTCACCAAATCCCAAATTAAAATCATAGCTTGGAAAAGCTACCTGATGCAACAGCTTCAGAATAGTATTTTCTAATGTACATAAGGGCTTTTAAATGTTGGGTATAGCCATCTGACTCCCATACAAAACTACGCCCTTCTAAAATGAAAGTTATAAACATAAAAACTAAAAAACACAGAAATAAAAATGTATAAATAGTTATATAAAGATGTTTTTTTAGTTTCAATGTCATATGTAAGTCTGTTTTATTTTACTCTTTAAATCACTACCACCCATCAAATTCCTCCTATTTAATCACACTTGCTATCTAGATTTTATCATATAAAGCTGTGTTTTTCAAATAAATCTCAAATAAGTTTGTGTCAAGTACTCGTTGGCAAATTTCTTATCTTTTTCTTTTTATTCTTAAATGTAAAATGTTTGTTGAGGTAATAGCTTAAAAAGTGCTCACCAAAATGTAATTGCTGGCAGTTGATATCCAATAATTTATACCTAATAAATTATACATTCCAAAACATTATTGTGGTTCCTATTACAGTATTAATAACCCAACAATAATGAACCTATCATACTCCCATCAAAACAAAGATAATATTTTTCATAGCTTGATATCCTTTTATATTGCTGTCTGAACAAATAAAAATAGGTCTTTTTCTTTACTTCTAAATAAACCTTTGAAAGGTAAATTCCGAGGATGCCTATACAAATCAACTGAACTCCTCCTATTAGCAGGATAATGGATATCATAGAAGGCCAACCCGCTACAGGATCTCCAAAAATAGCAGCTCTTTATCACATAAAGACCAATCCGATAAAGAAAAAGAAGGCAAATATAATCCCAAAAACACTCGAAATGCTGAGGGGAAGGGTTGAAAAGGCAACTCATTCCTTCTATGCTGTAAAGAGAAGTTTCAAAAGCTCCACTTAGTCTCCTGCAGGCTCTTTCCACATTTTTCATAAGCTATCCACTTGGTCTTAAAGCCTACCCAGCCGAAAAAGTCCTTTCGAAAAATCTGCTATATTCACTCATTCTAGTAGAGAATCCACAAATTCCCTACTCATCAAGCGGTAATCCATGGTCCCCATCGACTATATCCGAATTTGAAATTTTATTCATTATTTTTGTAGAATTGTCTGGCAAAAATGACCTTATCGGAGGTTCTCCTTCCTTGTCATCCTTCTTGTTGCAAACCAGAATCATATCCTTCTTCTGTTGCATCTTTAACATTTCTA
>BNJU01004121.1_pt1:0-67500 | contig 71175 bp, 90 predicted proteins | sample 8539281 | NCBI WGS metagenome assembly BNJU01 (sample SAMD00202456, study PRJDB9452) | human saliva metagenome | isolation source: human saliva | place: Japan | reverse complement strand
TAATAGCGTTTATCCCTATATCGTTTTTAAACCAGTTTATAAATGGATTAAATTTGATATTATTTTAATTTCATTTCTAACACCTGTTTCCAAGTTGTTAGCATTCGATTTGAAAAATATGAGTTCAATTCCTCTGGAGAAGAAGCTTTTTATTGTTTCTGGAAATGCAGAAGAAAGTAGAGCTTTTTCTAAAATCAACCAATCATAAAACCATTCTTCATGATTTCCTAATAGAGTGATAATTTGATTAGGATAAAGTTCCTCAAGTTCAATTATTTTGGAAATAACTTGAAAAGATTGAGAACCATTGTCAATGTAGTCTCCAAGTAAGATAAGTCGACTTTTGTTTATCAGATAAAATCTATTTTTATTGATAGATTTAATAAACTCATTGTAGTGCCCATGTATATCGAGATATTGCGTATATTTTTAGCCATAGCGTCTCATCATTTCTTCATGTGAGAAAGTCTTTTTGCCACATTCAACCCATTTTTATAAGCTTCATCAGCAACCTTAATATCATATATATCTTCAATTTTCTCTATAACAGCTTGTCTAATAAAGTCAGTCTTTGTTGTATTATTTTCTTCAACAATAGCATTTAATAAAGAATTTAACTCTTGACTAAGTTGAATAGAAATTTGTGTAGTAACAACATTATTCATATAACAGCCACCTAATAGTTATTTTTAGATCATTATACTCCTAGTCTAAAAGTTTCTCAATATTTCACTTTTTATAGTTATTTATTTTAATAAAATTGTAGTATCTGCAAGGGATGTGCTGTTCGAGACCGACCGCCAGTATAGTAATAAAGACAAAGTTTTCATAGCCTTTGTCTTTTGTTTTTCTCTTTATAAAATTTTATAGTTTAGTTACTAACTCTTTGCTCTTAAAAATCTAATAGCAGAACTGTATTTCTTATTTCTCTCAAGTCTTTTTTCAGTAATTAGATGGTAGTCTTGTTAAATCTGAATTATGCCGTAAATCCATAACTTTACAACTCTAGCGAGTTCATTTTTCTTTACTAGATTGAGATAAGATTGATAATCTTGTCCTTTTTCTTTTTGTGAGTATATCGACGCTTCTATAATATTTTTTGAAAAACCTTCCTAGGTCTAGTAGGGTTAGTGAAGTATCTTCAATTACATCATGTAGATGAGGCGACAGCTTTCTCTTCATCAGTTGCGACAAAACTAGCTACTGTTTCAGGGTGTTTAATGTAGTCAATTCCTGCTCTATCAATTTGTCCAAAGTGTGCTTTTTAGCTACTTCATGTGCTTTTTAGTTGCTTGTGATGTATCCATGATTTAATTATAAACTTTCCATTTATAAAAACTCAATTACTTTATAGTAATTCATCTAGTTTATCAGCTAAATCCTTTTTGCTTGCCGGGGTACAGTGAGTAGTGAGGTATCAATCGTGGTTGTTATAGAAGCACGTCCTAGTCGCTCTTTACAACTAGATAATCTTTCCCTGGTTAATCAGCAGGAAGCGTGTGAGTGCCTGAAAATCGTGTATGCGTATCTTTTTTAGTGCTATCACGTTCAAGTATTTTCTTATATGTTTTTCAACTGCATTTTTGTAATTGTGATAGGACTATTTTTGAAACACTTGTAATGTTAGGCTATTGTTGGTAAATTGCTCTAATAGATGTTTTTGTTGCTTTTCCCAATCTTGTAATTCTTGGCTAATTTTTATTGATGACAATTCTTCTTGTTCCTGCTTTAGTTTTGTTGTGCTGATATGAGTTAATCCTTTATTAACATAGACAGATTTCGTGATATGAGATTGTATTACTTGAAAAGTCGATGTCTTGCCATGTTAGGGCAAAGAGCTTCTAAGTCTTAATCCTGTAAAGAATAGAACAGATAAAGAGTAGTTTGATATTGTATTCTTTCGGGTTTCAAATAGTGTCAAAAAAACTTCTGAAATTCTTTGACTGTCCAAAATTGCATTTTTGTTTTTCAATTGGCAACTTTTTATCAATTTTGCTGGATTGGAGGAGTAATAGCCTTTTCGCAAACCAACATCAAAAATGAGTAAAATCATGATTTTGTTGATAGTATTTGTGTGTAACGGTTTATCAGAATTTTTAGCTACTTTTTGCCTAAGATGTTCTCTAAATTGGTAGATGTCTTCATAGGTTAGTTTTTCCGACGTATCTGCCATGAAAAATAATCTTTGATGTGTTTGTTGTAATTATTATCTTGTGTATTGATATGAAACTTGCTTTTTCGATGATTTATACTATCTTCTTCCTTTAGTAGTTCATATAGTATGGGGATAGTTATTTTTAGCCCCATAGAAGCGTTCTTTTAACTCTACACTTCGTAAGTAGTGTTCTGCCTCAATAGCTTCTTTTTCGTCTTATAGCCCTTTCTCGACAATTCTACGTTGCTTTTAGTGTTATTGGGTCAAAACCGTTGCTAACATCAACTATCCAATTACCGTCTTTACCTTTTCTAATTGCCATATTTTTACTCCTTGAGGGTACTGTTTTGAACATCAAAACCGAGTAATTCGCTTACAATAGTAGCAGGTATAGTACCAATTCGTTTATTCTGATAGACTGTAAAAGCCTCGTGTTATCAGTAGCTCTTTCCCTTGGCGGATAATACGTTTCTGATGTGCCCTCAGAAAAAGCAAGGGCAACTAGGTCATTCTTAGTAACAGTTGCTATCATGTAACTTACTCCTTTATTCATCTAGTTTTATTTTCTTATACTTTACATGATTATCGAAAAATACTGACCGTCTTTATAGACTTTACTAATGTGTTCCGTTTCATATAGTACGACTGAACTATCATAATTAAAAATCTTCATAAGTATAAAAATCTATCTTCATCAGGCTTTTTAGTTGCGTGATGAAAAATAGGCTTTGCTTTCGAAGTTTTCCAACAATTCTTGTCCAATCCCTTTTTCAAAATGCTGTGACATATCGACCGCGATTTTCTTTTGCTGTCTACATCAACTTTATTTATTCATGCTGCTCCATGTCCCAAAGTTCCAAGAGTTGACGGTGTGGTACATAGGAACGCTGAAAAAGCAGAATATGAGCATGCCATGCTCCACGTTTTGCTTTCTAATACTGTTAAATATTTTAATTTACTTTTCTTGGTATTAAAGATGTGGTAGTTAAAGCGTTTTATAAAGTTTTTAGTAAGTCTTTAGTGGTTTCTGTCGCTAATATTTTCTTTAGTGGTCAGGGTTAGAAATGAAGATGTGTCATTATAATTACAATCAACTAAGCGTAATAAGTTCCACTTTTAGCTTCTAAGCGAGTTTTTCATACGCTCCAGACGTTGTTCTTGTTCTTCAGGTGTAAGTTCATCAAATGTTCTACGTTGTGATTTTTCCTTGTTTTCAGTATTAGTATCTAGAATGGATTTTTCCTTTTGAAAAATATTGGCTTTTCATATTCCAAATCTCGATATAGGAAGCGAGTGCGAATAATTTTTATTATAATTAGTCATAAAAATGCACCCTTATTATAGTTTTCGCCAAAAGATTGTCTATATAATAAATAGACTAGGAGCGAAGCTCCTCCTCTACTCATCATGTGACTAAGCACCGCTCCGCTACACGCTTTCCAGCTTGCCGACTTAGTCGGCAGTTTTGCTTAGTCACATGATTAGAAGTAGCTATTAAATTTATAGTCGTGGTAATTGTTTTAATATTTTGTCTGTTGCCCAGTCTGTTGAAATGACCTCAAAATGTCCTTGGTCATAAACGAGTAAATCTCCGTTACCAATAAATTGATATTTATTATCTTTTGTCAATATATAATGAAAAAGTATCTATACCAATAACATTTTTAGAAATATCAATAGATTCTTTAGGGTATGCCCAACAATTTGTTTAGGAAAAGTCTTGGTTGGGAAGCAGTTCTAATTCTCTAAAATGTGCTCATAAAGGAGAACCCCCAAGAGCTTTCCCACCACGCATTGGTCCTATTGTATAAGCTAGAATATCTAATTCTTCTTCATGCTCTTTGGTATAGAGGTTAAAATGCCATTCTTTTTGGAGTCAAATATCAGATTGAAACCAGCGTGACTGACTAAATAATCATCTAGTTGATAAGCTACTTGTAATTTCAAAATCCTGCAACAATTCTTTAACTGCGAAAAAGACCTCTAAAGTTTTGAATTGAGAAAGGAGCTTGTTCTCCCAGTAAATAATAAGCATCATGATTACCTATAAGATTAATTACATCTATTCCGTTTTGCTCTTTTATCTATTTTCCAAGAGTATAAAAAGTGAGGTCTTTGGCATAAAGTTAGATATTTTTAGTTTGACCATGTAAATCAACATAATCACCAAGAAAAAAATGACTCTCTTAATATTATGTGTTTGGATAATCTTTGTCAACAATAGGGTAAAATCAGTTGAGATTTTAAGTGTAAATCACCAATTAATAACGTCTTCATATAGATTTTCCCTCTTTATTTTTTTGATATTAGTCTAAGAATCAGAATTAAGTTATAGCACATTGTTTCGGTGATAGATAAATAGAATTAATTATTCTTAAGATGTTATTTAATAATTTCCATGAATATCAGACATAGAGTAATATATAGCTATAATATCTTCTAATTGTCTATCGAGCATTTAAGGCATAGATATATGCCACATAGCAAAGCAAAGTCCCCAATACGTTTTCTGTCATCGTTAAATTTTTCTCAAACCAAGCAACTAAACACACTTCCAGCTTGCGACTTAGTCAGCAGTTTGTTTAGTCACATGATTAGAAGTAGATTTATTTTGTAACAGGCAGTATATTTGTAGCACTAAAATATAAATTCTCTTTATATTGGCCACAAGAAAAATTTTCTAATAGAACTTCTCTAGTTTTGTTGAAAGCATTTCTTGATAAGAGTGTTGGATTTAAATTAGATATTTTAACTGAGATTAATTCCAAATAAAAGGGAGAATCAGGGTCTTGTAAACTGATATTTACTCTATACCCAGTGAGTTTTTGCTCTTTGTCTTTAACTTCTGTCATTGACTTTACTGCAATAAAAGTGTGAGCCAAATAGGTCTACAGATTGTGAAAGAACATCATTTAATTTCATAGTGTTTTTCCTTTCTATTGACCTCCTGCAAAAAGCAGTCGGTTTGTCTTTTTCTCTGTTGGAAAGAATACTATTCCAACAGAGAGAAAGACCGCTATTAGTGGACTGGTAGTATGTTTCTAACTACCTGCAAAAATTCTCGTTTTGTTTTTAACATCAACGAATGGAACTATTGTCAGTACAGGTTCCACAGAATTCAGACCAGTCAGCATAAAATAATGCTTCCCTTTTTCTATCTGAAACTGTAGGAACGTTTTCTAATTCGCACATGCTAAAAGCCATCTTCAATCTATCAGCACCTGGACCTCCAAGGTATAAAACTGCCGATATTTGATTTCTCAATTCTACTGGAATATTCTCAGCATTAGGGTCTTGGGTACTAAAGGCAGAGGTGACAACCTAGCCTGCCGCCCTTTCACGTGCAATCAAGCCTAAGTTTTGCAAAATTTCATTCCATAGTTCTTTACCCCTGTTTGCTAGAACCACCAGCTATCGTGGATGGAAAGCAAGTTCATCTACAAATAGAAAATTTGGTGTCATCCTAAATCATAAGCATCAGCATTTAATGAACTATTCTGTTTGATAATTTCAAAACGTTCATTCATAATCTCAACAAATTCTCTTGATAATTTTGCTAACATTTGAGGTGAAGAGCCGACTGCTATTTGCTCCCTAAGTCTTCTTGGAGAAGTTCTCCAAGTGAAAATAAATCCGCTGCCTACAGTCCACTATTCCTAGGTGAAGTATTATCGTTAGTGCCACAACCTTTAGCTAGTGCATTAAATAAAGTACCATTGTAGAGCTATTGTCTTCCCTGTACCCGTCCTTCCATATGCTCCTAAATTAGTATTCTGTTTTTAGAAAAATTGCTGTGTATTAGATAATTTTAATTATCGGGACTGGAATATCCTCAAAATTTTCTCGTTAATGTTTGACTTTGACTGGTAAAAACATATTGTTCAATTTCTTCTACATGCCCTAACACATATACCACTTTATCAATCTCTTCTGAAAGCAAGGACAAGCCCAAAAGTGGGACATAAATATTCATCTAAAGACTTCAAAAGTTTTCAGATAACGATTTCCAAATAAAGGGGCACAGACGATAACTTTGTTATCTCAGAAACGTCAAAATATAAAACTGCTGTATCTACTACTTCATTATCAGAGCTCATCATATAAATTTAAACTAATTAACATGTAAAACAATGCTTCTCTGATATTGAGCTTGTTTCTCAATTTTTATAACATCAGAATGAAAGAACCTCTCTACTAGAAGACTTATAAAAACATGGAAAAAGACTAGACGTGCAATAAATGGGATTGTAGCAATCCATGAGGATATCAATAGTAAAAAGACAAAAATTTGAATAGATAGTCTAACAATTGTAATATGTCAGGGGCGAATCAAATAAGGATTATTCTTCACACAATTGTTTGATTTAACATTCTCATTTTTGCATCCTCCTCTCCAGCAGGGAAGCCATCATATCTATACAAATAATCAAAAGATAATAATCATAATACCCATCAATATTGAAATAGCTTCAAAAGATAGGGAGAATAGACATTTGTTAAAAACAACACATAATATAATGTGCAAAGCAAACCCAGTAAAGAACAAATAAAGAGGTATCTATAGATATTTTTCATGATGTATTCCTTTCATTTGTAAAACAGGGGAGGTTAGTAGCTCCCCATAACAAATAGCAATAGCCCTGCAAAAGCTTTAACTAGGTAACTGTGTTTTTACTCTTTTTCCAACCCAATTTGCCTGAGAACATAATAATAGATGTCGAGGGTTAATATCAAACTCATGCTCAATTGATAAAATACTATCTTCATCAGCTTTTTCTAGAATATGAACGATGTTTTTCTTTAACAAGGTCAATAATCTCATCTGTAATAAAAATCAAGTATTAGTATTGTAAAAATACAATTCACTATAAATCTTCTTTTTCTGAGTTAAAGATATCATCACGCTAAACATGTCCCTGTTACCTTATGAAATAACTGACTGCTCTATCCCACATATCCAACAAACTTGCTAAATACTTGACAGATAAATTTTTCCCATATAGTGTATTTTTAAGTTTTTTCATATGGTAATGCATCTGTCGAATCATATTTGTAGGAACCTCCAACAACTGCATCAGGAACATATCTTGACAGCCTATGACAATACCCTTGTTCGATAACATCATCAAAAGGTATGAGTTTTAGTTCTTGGAACTATGAATTCATAACAATATTTCCTTTCAAAAATTAAATATGTGTATTATTGTTTCAATTAGTCTCTCTACTCTGGGTGATGCTCTTGCTTTCATTCTTTATCTCCTTTTATATATATAACTTTTTAGTATCTTACAAAAACTTACTATTTAGAGTATAGTTTCTCAGGATAATTGAGGAAACTATAGAGATGATTTAATTCTCGTATCAATCAAAAATCTCTCCTTGCTCTTCCTCACAATAATAAAGCTTCCATCTCTTCATAAAAATACTCTAATGCCATTTCTTCTTCTTCTTCTGGTGTCATGACAAATTATCCTTTCTACACTGTCTGGACGAGGATTATTTTTCCTCTTGAGGTATAATACCATATCACATCCTCTGTCAAGAAAAATATGGCATTTTTGTCTAATATTTTTAAATAGACGGTTTATTTCATAGACAAAAAGATTTTGCAATGCTATAATGGTTAGATGGAGGACAATATGACAACAGTAGATAAAGCAAATAATTTTGTTATTGTAGTAGAAAGAAGAATGACACAGGTTTTATAAAACATTGTCATTAATAGGAAATTTATCAAATAAAGATATTATGAATATAGTGATGAAGAAGTTAATGAGTTGTTTTTAAAATTATTAGATAAAGAAATGAAATAAAAATAGAATATTCAAATTCAAGAACAGAATTTTATGACGAAAATTTATCATCCTCATTTCATTTTTATCTCAAAATTGGAGAATGACGATAATTTTAGAGAATTGCTGAATCAAGGGTAAGTAAAGTATTTGGAACAATGAACTCAATAGCAAACACTGCCTATAAACTAATTATGATTATACTAATCAGCAGGTGGAAGAGATATTTGAAGGATATAAAGAATAAAATAGTGGAGATAAAAAGGTATCTATAGTCCGTTGGAAAAATTTTTCGTTTTTCAACATATAGTAAAATAATAATTGAAAAAGTGATGGAATTTTGGAATGACATAACTCAAAACATCAAAGAGTGGCAACCTGTCAATTATTCAGTTACTGAAGATGAAGACTTTGAAACAGTAAAAACAAAGAGTAATTAAAAATTTTTCAACATTATCTAGAATTACTTGATGATGGTACTGAGAGAGAAGTCGTGACAAAGTTTATAAGTCTTTTTTACTTTTTAGTAAGTTGTTTGGGGAAGAACTCGGTACTGACGAGGATATCGATAAGTTAAGTAAAAGAAAATAATGGATAAATTGAGGAAAATAAATCCTAAAAAGTTACTAAAAATAAAAACTATCGTTTTTGCGATAGAGGTAACTTCTGAAAAATGCTATTTGAAAAGGCTTCGCATATTTATAAAACAGTAGAGCCAAACTCAAAATCCAGTGTCCGCAAGGACGTGCCAGTTCGACCCCGGCCGCCGGTATAGTATAGAATTAAGGAACGTTGATAAATCTTCGTTCCTTTTTCTATTAGTCAACTTTTGCTCAACAATTCGGCTCTTTGTCAACTGTAGTGGGTTGAAAAAGCTAATCTCGAGAAAGGACAAATTTAGTCCTTTCTTTTTGATGTTCAGAGCGATAAAAATCCGTTTTTTGAAGTTTTCAAAGTTCCGAAAACCAAAAGCATTGCGCTTGATAAGTTTGATGAGATTATTGGTCGCTTCTAATTTGGCGTTGGAATAGGGTAACTGAAGTGCATTGACAATCTTCTCTTTATCTTTCAAAAAAATGTTTTAAAGACAGTCTGAAAAAGAGGATGAACCTGCTTTTAGATTATCCTTAATGAGACCAAAAGAATTTCTCAGGTTTCTTATTCTGAAAGTGAAAAAAAGCAAGAGCTGATAGAGATTATAGTGGTGTTTCAAGTCTTCTGAATAGCTCAAAAGCTTATCTAAGATTTCTTTATTGGTTAAGTGCATGCGAAAAGTAGGGCGATAAAAACGTTTATCGCTGAGTTTCCGACTATCTTGTTGAATGAGTTTCCAGTAGCGCTTGATAGCCTTGTATTCATGGGATTTTCGTTCAAACTGATTCATGATTTGGACACGCACACGACTCATAGCACGGCTTAGATGTTGTACAATATGGAAACGATCTAGAACGATTTTGGCACACGGAAAAAGCTGTTTAGCCAAGTCATAATAAGGACTAAACATATCCATAGTAAGGATTTTCACCTGACAACGAACGGATCTATCGTAGCGCAGAAAGTGATTTCGAATGATAGCTTGTGTTCTACCCTCAAGAACAGTGATAATATTGAGCTTATGAAAATCTTGAGCAATGAAACTCATCTTTCCCTTAGTAAAGGCATATTCGTCCCAGGACATAATCTCAGGGAGGTAAGAAAAAAATCAGACTTAAAAACAGAAGTCATTGAGCTTGCGAATAACAGTTGAAGTTGAAATAGACAGCTGATGGGCAATATCGGTCATAGAAGTCTTCTCAATTAGCTTCTGGGCAATCTTTTGGTTGATGATACGAGGGATTTGGTGATTCTTCTTGACGAGAGAAGTCTCAGCTACCATCATTTTCGAGCAATGATAGCACTTGAATCGACGCTTTCTAAGGAGAATTCTAGTAGGCATACCAGTCGTTTCAAGGTAAGGAACCTTAGACGGTTTTTGAAAGTCATATTTCTTCATTAGACTTCCGCAAACAGGACAATATGGAGTCTCATAATCCAATTTAGCGATGATTTCCTTGTGGGTATCCTTATTAATGACATCCATAATTTGGATATTAGGGTCTTTAATGTCTAGTAATTTTGTGATAAAATGTAATTGTTCCATATGAATCTTTCTAATGAGTTGTTTTGTCGCTTTTCATTATAGATTTTATGGGACTTTTTTCTACTAACAAAGTAGGCTCCATAATATCCATAGGGGATTTACCCACTACAAATATTATAGAGCCACAATTCTATTTTTTTATATTATTTTTGGTATAATGATAGTTATTCAAATTTTATTTAGATTATGAAAGTGTAGGGAAGTATGTCTCGTTCTATCGATTTATTAAAACATCGGTATTTGAAAAAAATATTAAAAGAAAAATCCTGAATTGTTTGTCGGGATTGAGCTAGAATATCCTGTTGTAAACTTGGAAGGGGATGCTACAGATGTTGAAGTTATCAAGTACTTATTCCGATATTTAGTTTCTTCTTTTGATTTTACTGTCGAAAAGGTTGATGATTTTGGGAATCCTATCCAGTTAGTGGATCCAGTAAGTCAGGATGCTATTTTATTTGAAGTTTCCTATACTACGATTGAGTTTGCATTTGCCAAGGCTGAAATAATACAAGCTGTTGAGGAACGTTTTAGTATTTATATGGAAGCTATCCAGAAGAAGTTAGCTGAATCAAACCATGCTATTGTTGGCTGTGGTATTCATCCCAACTGGGATAAAAATGAAAATAGTCCAGTTGCTTACTCACGGTATCGCATGTTGATGGACTATTTGAATTTGAGTAGAAATGTGACTGAATCAGACTTACATCAATTCCCTGACTATGGAGCTTTTATCTGTGGGAGTCAGGTTCAGCTGGATGTTTCAAAGTCTAACTACTTACGGGTGATTAATGTTTTTATTCAAATTGAAGCAGCTAAGGCTTATTTATTTGCAAACTCTGAGTTTTCTGGTGCAGATTGGGATACGAAAATTTCAAGGGATATTTTCTGGGAAGAATCGATGCATGGTATCTATCCAGAGAATGTTGGGATCAATGCTAGACTCTTTAAAGATGAAGACAATTTTTTTGATTATCTAGATCATTCTGCAATTTTTACTGCGGAACGTGATGGGCAAACCTACTATTTTTCTCCAATTCGGGCTAGAGATTACTTAGATACTGATGAGATTACTGCCTATACTCTGAATGGGAAAGAAACTCTGCTTGTTCCTCAAGAGAAGGATTTCCAAACGCATCGAAGCTACCAGTTTCAAGACTTGACAACAAGAGGGACTGTTGAATTTCGTAGTGTTTGTACACAGCCGCTGGACCGAACCTTTGCTTCAGCAGCCTTTCATCTAGGGTTTGCTGGTCAATCTAGACAAGCTTGAAACCTACCTAAAAACAGCGCCTTTCTTTGAGAGATTTGGTCGTGACTACAAGTCTTTGAGAAGACAGTTTTCTAAGAAACGGCTTTCAGATGAGGAGACAGCTGGAATTGTTCAATTCTCAAAAGACTTGCTAGCGATAGCAGAGCAAGGTCTTAAGATAAGAGGTCAGCAAGAAATGACCTATTTAGAACCTTTGAAAGAAAAATTGACTCTATAATTTTCTTATAAAGGAAGAATTTTCTGAAAAATCATGTTATAATGGATGAGACTATAGATAAAGGATAGAGATTTATGACATTAGTTTATCAATCAACGCGTGATGCGAAAAATACAGTAACAGCCAGCCAAGCGATTTTGCAAGGTTTGGCAACAGATGGAGGCTTATTTACTCCAGTTAACTATCCAAAGGTTGATTTGGATTTTGAAACATTAAAGGACGCTTCTTACCAAGAAGTAGCAAAGCTTGTCTTGTCAGCTTTCTTGGATGACTTTACAGCAGAAGAGTTGGACTACTGTATCACCAACGCCTATGACAGCAAGTTTGATACGCCAGCTATTGCTCCTCTTGTGAAACTAGATGGCCAATACAACTTGGAACTTTTCCACGGTTCAACCATTGCCTTTAAGGATATGGCCTTGTCTATCTTGCCATACTTTATGACAACAGCTGCTAAGAAACATGGATTGGAAAACAAGATTGTTATCTTGACAGCGACGTCTGGAGACACTGGTAAAGCTGCCATGGCAGGATTTGCGGATGTTCCTGGAACTGAAATCATCGTCTTTTATCCAAAAGACGGTGTCAGCAAGGTGCAAGAGTTACAAATGACTACTCAAACAGGGGACAATACTCATGTTATCGCCATCGATGGAAACTTTGACGATGCTCAAACCAACGTTAAGCACATGTTCAACGATGTGGAGCTTCGTGAAAAATTGGCTGCTAACAAGCTCCAGTTCTCATCAGCTAACTCTATGAATATTGGTCGTTTGGTGCCACAAATTGTTTATTATGTTTATGCCTATGCTCAGTTGGTTAAGACTGGTGAGATTGTGGCTGGTGATAAGGTCAACTTCACAGTGCCGACTGGAAACTTTGGAAATATCTTGGCTGCCTTCTATGCCAAACAAATCGGTCTCCCAGTTGGCAAATTGATTTGTGCTTCAAATGACAATAATGTCTTGACAGACTTCTTCAAGACACGTGTTTACGACAAGAAGCGTGAGTTTAAGATAACAACTAGCCCATCTATGGATATTTTGGTATCTTCAAACTTGGAGCGCTTGATTTTCCATCTTTTGGGGAATGATGCGGTTAAGACAGCTGAACTTATGAATGCCTTGAACACGCAAGGACAATATGAACTAACTGATTTTGATGCAGAGATTCTTGAACTATTTGCAGCTGAATATGCGACTGAGGAAGAAACAGCGGCAGAAATCAAGCGTGTTTATGAGTCAGACTCTTATATCGAGGATCCACATACAGCTGTTGCCTCAGCAGTTTATAAGAAATACCAAGAGGCTACTGGTGATGCGACTAAGACAGTGATTGCTTCAACAGCGAGTCCCTACAAATTCCCAGTGGTTGCCGTAGAAGCTGTGACAGGGAAAGTAGGTTTGACTGACTTTGAAGCCTTAGCTCAATTACATGAAATCTCAGGCGTTGCAGTGCCACCAGCAGTTGATGGGCTTGAAACAGCTCCTGTTCGTCATAAGACGACAGTGGCATCTGCTGACATGCAAGCAGCGGTTGAGGCTTATCTAGGGCTTTAAGACAGAGGAAGTAAACTCGGTTGGGAAACCAACTGAGTTTCTTTTCATCAGGAGGAAAGATTGTTTAAGAAAAATAAAGACATTCTTAATATTGCCATGCCAGCTATGGGAGAAAACTTTTTGCAAATGCTCATGGGGATGGTGGACAGTTATTTGGTTGCTCATTTAGGATTGATAGCCATTTCGGGTGTATCAGTAGCTGGCAATATTATCACGATTTATCAGGCGATTTTCATCGCTCTAGAGCTGCTATTTCCAGTGTTATTTCAAAAAGTTTAGGGCAGAAAGACCAGTCGAAGTTGGCCTATCATGTGACTGAGGCCTTGAAGATTACCTTATTATTAAGTTTCCTTTTAGGGTCTTTGTCCATCTTCGCTGGGCAAGAGATGATAGGATTTTTGGGGACGGAGAGAGATGTAGCTGAGAGTGGTGGACTCTATCTATCTTTGGTAGGCGGATCAATTGTTCTCTTAGGTTTAATGACTAGTCTGGGGGCCTTGATTCGTGCAACGCATAATCCACGTTTGCCCCTCTATGTTAGTTTTTTATCCAATGCCTTGAATATTCTTTTTTCAAGTCTAGCTATTTTTGTTCTGAATATGGGGATAGCTGGTGTTGCTTGGGGGACTATTCTGTCTCGTTTGGTTGGTCTTGTGATTTTGTGGTCGCAATTAAAGCTGCCTTTTGAGAAACCGACTTTTGGTTTAGATAAGGAACTATTGACCTTGGCTTTGCCAGCAGCTGGAGAGCGGCTTATGATGCGGGCTGGTGATGTCGTTATCATTGCCTTGGTCGTTTCTTTTGGAACAGAAGCCGTGGCTGGAAATGCAATTGGAGAAGTCTTGACCCAGTTTAACTACATGCCTGCTTTTGGAGTTGCTACGGCAACGGTCATGATGGTAGCTCGAGCAGTTGGAGAGGATAATTGGAAAAGAGTAGCTAGTTTGAGCAAGCAAACTTTTTGGCTTTCTCTGTTTCTCATGTTGCCCTTGACACTTAGTGTCTATGCCTTAGGAATACCTCTGACTCATCTCTATACGAATGATCCTCTAGCGGTGGAGGCTAGTGTTCTAGTGACACTTTTCTCTCTACTAGGGACCCCCATGACGACCGGAACAGTCATCTATACGGCTGTTTGGCAGGGCTTGGGGAATGCTCGCCTTCCCTTTTATGCGACAAGTATAGGGATGTGGTGTATCCGCATTGGGACAGCCTATCTGATGGGGATTGTTCTTGGTTGGGGCTTGCCTGGTATTTGGGCCGGAACTCTTTTGGATAATGGTTTTCGTTGGTTATTTCTACGCTACCGTTACCAGCGTTATATGAGCTTGAAAGGATAGGAAATGCAAAAAACAGCTTTTATTTGGGATTTAGACGGAACTTTATTGGACTCTTACGAAGCGATTTTGTCAGGGATTGAGGAGACTTTTGGTCAATTTGCTATTCCTTATGATAAGGAGAAGGTGAGAGAGTTTATTCTCAAGTATTCTGTGCAGGATTTGCTTGTGCAGGTGGCAGAAGAGAGAAAACTGGATGTGGAAGTGCTAAATCAAGTTCGTGCTCAGAGTTTGGCTGAAAAAAATGCCCAGGTCGTTTTGATGCCGGGTGCGCGTGAGGTTCTAGAGTGGGCAGACCAAGCAGGGATTCAACAGTTTGTCTACACTCATAAAGGGGACAATGCTTTTACCATTCTCAGAGACTTGAGTTTGGAATCTTATTTTACAGAGATTCTAACCAATCAGAGTGGCTTTGCGCGCAAGCCAAGTCCAGAAGCGGCTAACTATCTGATAGACAAGTATCAGTTGAATCATGATAATACTTATTATATAGGGGATCGAACTCTAGATGTGGAATTTGCCCAGAATAGTGAGATTCGAAGTATCAACTTTTTAGAGTCGACTTATGAAGGCAATCACAGGATTCAAGCGTTAGCAGATATTAAGGCTAAGTGATAAAAAGATTGTGTCAGTTTTGTGACAGTGACCTAACAAACTATTTCAAGTAATAGAGTTTATTACAAGGAATAGACAGTTCTGTTAAATAGGCCCGAGAGGGCTTTTTTTTTCTGCATTTTTTGTGTTATCATAGACAGGTACTCATTTGAAAGGAATTTGAAAGAATGAAGAAAAGAATTTTATTAGCCTCAACAGTAGCCTTGTCATTTGCCCCAGTATTGGCAACCCAAGCAGAAGAAGTTCTTTGGACTGCACGTAGTGTTGAGCAAATCCAAAATGATTTGACTAAAACGGACAACAAAACAAGTTATACAGTACAGTATGGTGATACCTTGAGCACTATTGCAGAAGCCTTGGGTGTAGATGTCACAGTTTTTGCGAATTTGAATAAATAACTAATATGGACTTGATTTTCCCAGAAATTGTTTTGACAACGACTGTCAATGAAGCAGAAGAAGTAACAGAAGTTGAAATTCAAACACCTCAAGCAGCTTCTAGTGAAGAAGTGACAACTGCGACAGCAGATTTGACAACTAATCAAGTGACCGTAGATGACCAGACTGTTCAAATTGCGGATCTTTCTCAACCCATTGTAGAAGAGCCAAAAGCGGTGGAGACTATAAGTACAAAAGAAGTAGCATCAAGTTCAGAATTTACAGAGACAGTGACTGCTTCAGAAGAAGTGGCACCATCTACAGGAACTTCTGTCCCAGAAGAGCAATCAGCAGAAACAAGTAGTGCAGTTGCAGAAGCAGCTCCTCAGGCAACGACTCCAGCTGAAAAACAGGAAGCACAAGCAAGTCCTCAATCTGAATCAGCAGTAGAAGCAACTACAGCGCCAGTAGAAGAAAAAGCAACCGAAACAACTGCAACAAGTTCAGAAGAAGCAAAAGAAGCATCATCAAATGAAGCTACACCAGCAGTTTCGACTTATCAACCAGAAGAGACGAAACCAGCTTCAGCAACTTACGCAGCTCCAGCTGCGCCTGATTATGCTGGACTTGCAGTAGCAAAATCTGAAAATGCAGGCCTTCAACCACAAACAGCTGCCTTTAAAGAAGAAATTGCTAACTTGTTTGGCATCACATCCTTTAGCGGCTACCGTCCTGGGGATAGCGGAGACCACGGAAAAGGCCTTGCAATTGACTTTATGGTTCCAGTAAGCTCAGCCCTTGGAGACCAAATTGCAGATTATGCTATCCAAAATATGGCTAGCCGTGGCATTAGCTACATCATCTGGAAACAACGCTTCTACGCACCATACCCAAGTAAATATGGACCGGCTTACACTTGGAACCCAATGCCAGACCGTGGTAGCGTGACAGAAAATCACTATGATCACGTTCATGTTTCAATGAATGGATAAACCAGACTTTGTAATATCATTTTGACGAATGAGATCTAGCTTTCGTATTAGGAAGCGAGTCTCATTCGTTTTTTTCTTTGTCATACTCTTCAAAAATCTCTTCAAACCACGTCAGTTTATGGCTCTTTGTCAACTGTAGTGGGTTGAAGAAAAGCTAAGCTCGAGAAAGGACAAATTTCGTCCTTTCTTTTTTGATATTCAGAGCGATAAAAATCCGTTTTTTGAAGTTTTCAAAGTTCCGAAAACCAAAGGCATTGCGTTTGATAAGTTTGATGAGATTATTGGTTGCTTCTAATTTGGCATTAGAATAGGGTAACTGAAGGGCATTGACGATTTTCTCTTTGTCCTTTAGAAATGTTTTAAAGACAGTCTTAAAAAAGAGGATGAACTTTCTTTAGATTTTTCCTCAATGAGTCCGAAAAAAATTTCTCCGGTTCCTTATTCTGAAAGTGAAAAAAAGCAAGAGTTGATAGAGATGATAGTGGTGTTTCAAGTCTTCTGAATAGCTCAAAAGCTTGTCTATAATCTCTTTATTGGTTAAGTGCATGCGAAAAGTAGGGCGATAAAATCGCTTATCACTCAGTTTACGGCTATCCTGTTGAATGAGTTTCCAGTAGCGCTTGATAGCCTTGTATTCATGGGATTTTCGATGAAACTGATTCATGATTTGGACACGCACACGACTCATAGCACGGCTAAGATGTTGTACAATGTGGAAGCGATCTAGAACGATTTTGGCACACGGAAAAAGCTGTTTAGCCAAGTCATAATAAGGACTAAACATATCCATAGTAAGGATTTTCACCTGACAACGAACGGATCTATCGTAGCGCAGAAAGTGATTTCGAATGATAGCTTGTGTTCTACCCTCAAGAACAGTGATAATATTGAGCTTATGAAAATCTTGAGCAATGAAACTCATCTTTCCCTTAGTAAAGGCATATTCGTCCCAGGACATAATCTCAGGGAGGTAAGAAAAATCAGACTTAAAACAGAAGTCATTGAGCTTGCGAATAACAGTTGAAGTTGAAATAGACAGCTGATGGGCAATATCGGTCATAGAAGTCTTCTCAATTAGCTTCTGGGCAATCTTTTGGTTGATGATACGAGGGATTTGGTGATTCTTCTTGACGAGAGAAGTCTCAGCTACCATCATTTTCGAGCAATGATAGCACTTGAATCGACGCTTTCTAAGGAGAATTCTAGTAGGCATACCAGTCGTTTCAAGGTAAGGAACCTTAGACGGTTTTTGAAAGTCATATTTCTTCATTAGACTTCCGCAAACAGGACAATATGGAGTCTCATAATCCAATTTAGCGATGATTTCTTTATGTGTGTCCCTATTAACGATATCTATAATTTGGATATTTGGGTCTTTGATATCAAGAAGTTTTGTGATAAAATGTAATTGTTCCATAGGATTCTTTCTAATGATGGTTTGGTTGCTTTTCATTATAGATCTTATGGGACTTTTTTTCTACAACAAAAGTAGGCTCCATAATATCCATAGGGGATTTACCCACTACAAATATTATAGAGCCAGTTTTATCTGCAACCTCAAAGCTGTGCTTTGAGCAACCTGCGGCTAGCTTCCTAGTTTGCTCTTTGATTTTCATTGAGTATCAATATGAATGGAGAATGAGAAGTTAGAATTTTGTACTGCTTTAAGCAACATTCTTGCAATCTATTTTTACTTTATAATATAATTGATTAGTCAAGTATTGATAAATCAATAGAAAGGAGAAAGAAATGATAGAGATTCAAGATCTGCTTTATCAACTCCGCTTGTCTGAGCAAGCGAGTACGCAATTGTTTGAAAAAAGACTTGGAATTAGTTTGACACGGTATCAGATGTTACTGTTTTTGATGAAGCATTCCCCTTGTAATCAAATAGCGGTTCAGGAGCGTTTGAAGATTGATCAGGCTGCCTTGACACGACATTTCAAGATTTTGGAAATGGAAGGTTTGGTGGAGCGTCATCGCAATCCTGAAAATCAGCGGGAAGTGTTGGTAGAGGCTACGAGGTATGCTAAGGAGCAGTTAGTCGTGAATCCCCCTCTGCAACACATCAGGGTTAAGAAAGCGATGGAAAGTATCTTAACAGAGTCTGAGAGAACAGAACTCAGCAGTTTATTAGATAAATTGGTTTTGGGTATTGAAAATATAGAAATTTAAGGAGAAATAGATGTCAGTTATTACAATCATTTTAGCAACTATTGTTGCTTTGGAGCATTTTACATTTTTTTATTTGGAAAAGTATTGCAACGCAATCAGATGCAACTGGTCGTGTCTTTAACATGGACAAGGAAGAACTGGCTCGTCCGTCAGTAAGTTCATTATTTAAAAATCAAGGAATTTATAACGCTCTGCTAGGAGTCTTTCTCCTGTATGGGATTTATTTCTCTAAAATTTAGAAATTGTGACTATTTTTGTCTTATTTGTGATTGGTGCGGCGACTTACGGCTCTCTAACAGCAGATAAGAAAAATTATTTTGAAGCAAGGTGGACCAGCTATTTTGGCCTTGATTAGCATTTTTACTTTTTAAATAAACTCAAAGGCCTGTCTTATCCTCTCTAGTCCTTTTTCACTCCAGAATAAGGGAAATATGTTATACTTGTTTTTAAGAAAAAAATCTCATTGAATTTGTTTTGAGGAGTTAGAAATGAAAGTATTAGTGACAGGTTTTGAGCCCTTTGGAGGGGAAAAGGTCAATCCAGCTTTGGAGGCCATTAAAGGTTTACCAGCTGAAATCCATGGTGCTGAGGTTCGTTGGCTAGAAGTGCCGACAGTCTTTCACAAATCGGCCCAAGTATTGGAAGAAGAGATGAGTCGTTATCGACCTGACTTTGTCCTTTGTATTGGCCAAGCTGGTGGAAGGTCTAGCTTGACACCTGAGCGAGTGGCTATTAATCAAGACGATGCACGCATTCCTGATAATGATGGTAATCAACCAATTGACCTTCCCATTCGAGCAGATGGTGCTTCGGCCTACTTTAGTAGTTTGCCGATTAAAGCGATGGTTCAAGCTATAAAAAAAGAGGGATTACCGGCCTCTGTTTCCAATACTGCAGGGACTTTTGTCTGCAACCATTTGATGTATCAGGCCCTCTATTTGGTAGAAAAGAAATTTCCACAGGTTAAGGCAGGTTTTATGCATATTCCTTATATGATGGAACAGGTGGTGAATCGACCGACTACTCCAGCTATGAGTTTAGTGGATATTAGGCGAGGGATAGAAGCAGCAATCGACGCCATTATAGAACATGGAGATCAGGACCTCAGGTTGGTAGGAGGAGAAACTCATTAATAGAAAAAAGCTTGAGGGGTCACCTTCAAGCTTTTGGACGTTTTCGAGCCAATACTGCTCGGTAAAAAATTATTTTATTGATTTGAATGTAGGGTAGGAGTGAGAAACTAGCAATTCCAAAGGTAATCCAATTGAGGAAGTACCAAGGAAGGAGTTGTAAGTCTAGAACAAAGCGCTGAAATTTGTAACCTTTCATCAGAAAACGGCTGGTTTTAAGGATTTGTCCTGGTTTGGCCTGTCCCAAGTCTAGGGTGTCACAGAGGAGAAATTCTACCTGCGAATAGGCATAGTATTGTGGGATATAGAGACTATTTCCGACAATCATCAAGAGAATACTTGCTAGAAAGTAAAGACCAAAGGTCAAGAGGAAACGCTCGGTTTCAATTGACATGAGATCCAGATTAGGAAATTCAGGATGAAGAACTACGAATTTCTTTGCTAAAAAGCTACTGTAAAAAAAGGAAGTAAATTCCAAGCAAACTAGGAATGCTCCATAAGAAGAGATAGAAACGTTTAAGAAGTAGAGTCAAAAAAGTTTGTGAAAAGTGCTCTTCGTTAAAGAGAGTAAGACTATTTTTGACAGATAGTTCTGTGTCAGGATTCTTGATGAGTTTCAGGGTTGTATAGACTGAACTGGTTAGAAGTATCGTACCGACAAAGGAGACTAGTAGTGGAAAAAGGTAGGCTTGGAATACATGACCAAACACGCTTAAAAAGGGTTGTTCTAAAATAGACTCGTTGATGCGCTCTAAGGGATTGAGGAAGCCAGATAAGATGACCAGCATGCTAGGTAAGAGATAGACGAGAAAGAGGCGGGGATTTTCAGCTTGAAATTTTCTGGATTGCAGACGAATGGTTTTTAAATCAATTTTTGGGTATTTCATTCTCTCATTATACCATAAATAGTACACAGCTTGCTAATCCTTTGAAACGAGTGGGTTTCTAACGTGTGAAGCAAAAGTGAATACGAAATTGAATACGACTTTACTTTTAGCTGGAGCGGATGAAATCCATGAGCTGGTCAACGACTTCAACACGTTGATTATCATTGATGTGGGTATACATATCAAGGGTGATTTGAACATTGTTGTGACCGAGTCTATCTGAAATGATTTTGGCTGTAACACCAGCTTCAAACAGGAGAGAAGCGTGTGTGTGCCTAAAGCCGTGAGGCGAAATTTTTATAAGATCTTTGTGTTTACGAAAGAATCTGCTAAGTTTCACTTTCATAGTTGCAGCCAAAAGCCATCCCCCACTGTCATTCGTAAAGATATAATTCGAATCATGTTTGTAAGGTACACCAGCCTGAAAGTATTCTTTTATCTGCTGACGTTTCCAGAGTTTCAAAACATTCAGAGTTTCATCATCTAAGGTGATAACCCTCTTACTCTTTTTGGTTTTAGGGTCTTGAACAGTTTGTTTTTTGCCAATCACGACAGCCGTGCGAGAAATGCTTAACCGTTTATTTTCAAAGTCAACATCTGACCACATGAGGCCGATAGCTTCTCCAGTTCTCAATCCAGAAAAAGCGAGTAAGTGGAAAAAGGTATAATCTACAGGCTTAAAATTGTCTTTGGAAACTTTAAGGAACTTGGTTAGTTCCTGCTTTGTATAGTGGTTCTCTTTGCCGTTTAAGGGCCTATTTTTAGGCTTGATAATCTTGTCTAAGGGATTTGACTTAATGATGTCAATAGAAGTGGCATACTTGAAAATACGGCTAATGACAGAGTAGTAATTAGCATAGAGGATATAGCGATTACTTAACTGGATAGCAACTTTTTGACAATAAGCTACACTGATCTGTTGCATCCTCATATCTGTAAAATATGAGTCAATTATAATTTTAAGCTTTTTCTTAACGTTCTGATATGTCGTTGGTTTTACAGTGCTTTTATAGCTATCAAGCCATAACTCAGCGACTTCAGCGAAAGTAGGGTTCTGGAAATCATCATTGTTAGAAAAACCATTTTCTTCAACATCTAAGAGGAGGTCACGTTCAGCAGCCTTTGCCTCTTTTATAGTTTTAAAACCACGGCGTGTTGTGCGTTTTTCTTTTCCAGTAGCTGGGTCTATCCCCAGATAGGTTTGAAAGAGATATCTAGTCTCTCCTTTTTGTAATATTTTTTTTATCATAAAAAGTCCTTTCTTTTCGATTGCTTGCCCGCATAGTTGAAAAAGGTGTAGAACTTATGATAAACTATAGTTGTATTTTTTTATCATCCTTTCCATTGCTTGCTTGATGGAAAGTTAAATCCTCACACTCAAAGTTTGGCGATGGCGAGTGTGGGGATTTTTTTGAGTTGTTTCCAAAATGGAAACAGTTGGTTTTTATTCTAGACCTGAACTAACTTTAGAAGTCAACAAGAAAGAACCGTCGTCTTGTTTTGAAAACGAAAGAATAACGCTCTTGTATTTGCTACCAGTAGAAGTATATGATACTGTCTTACTGTCGTGGTCATTTACTGAACTAGTTGTTACATTGTTAGGTTCTCCGTGAACACTAGCAATGTCATCGTAGTTAGTTCCACCAGCTCCATAGTTGATAATATCACCAACTTGAAGCGCATCAAACTGTTCTTTTGTCCAGTTAAATTTAGCATCTTCCTCTTTTTGAGATGATTCGATAGAAGAACTTACAGAGCTAACAGTCTCTTCAACGTTTTTACCTAGTTCTTTCAATGATTTAGCGTACATTGCTTGAGTTACTAATACAATAGCAATAGATACGACTGCTAGAACCGTCCCAATAATAGCTAGTGTTTTTGGTCTTTTTCGATTTACTGCAAAACCAATTAAACCGAAGATAAGAGCTAAAATAGCCAAAATGAATGAAAAATTATTGATGATAGGCATCCATGAGCCAAGTAGAGCCAGCGCTCCAAAAATAATAGCTAAAATACCTAAAACTTTGCGTTCTTGTTTCATAATGAACCCTCTCTATCAGCTTTTAGTGTGGATCAGTTGTTGCACATATTTTTAATTTACTAATGCTAAATACTCTTCTTTAACCATGATTTCATTTGTCATGGTTTTTAGATTGTAGTAAGACATGAATTTGAGGTAATCAAACTCTGTGGGGTCGTCTAAGTTTTCTAGTGCGTCTTTTACGAGATGATGGATCATATTCCTATCAGCTTCGTTTTCACAGCGTAGACGGGCGTTCTGGTACTCTGAGTGTGTGTGGTCTTTGTGTCCAAGTTCGTGTAGGGCGACTTGGATTTGTTGTTCAGGAGTCAAGTTGTGGTCAATAGCGAGTACGTTTGTGTCTGGATTGTAGAAACCGCTACTGTGCCAGTTTGAACCGTCGAAGAGACAAAGTTCTACTTGATATTCTTCGCAGAGTTTAGCGAGTGTCATAGTTCTCCTTCGTTATTTATAAACATCTCTGCGGTGGGCGATTTCCACGGCTAGGACGACTAGTTTATCGTCTTGGATATCACAGATGATGCGGTAATTCTCTACTCTGTATCGCCAGTAACCTGCAAGGTTGGCTTTTAATGCTTTTCCATGTTGTCGTGGATTGGTCGTGTTTTCAATGTTTTTAGCAAGCCAGGATAGGATTTGTTTTCTGGTTGGGGTATCTAGTTTTTTAAGTTGCTTGAGAGCTTTTTTATCAATATCTAGCCGATACATTAAGCAATATCCTCTCGAGTTAGTCCTAGTTCATCCAAGACTTCATCCATGGTATAGGTAACTGGGGCGGCTAAGTACTCCATATAGGCTTGGTCGGCTGCTCGTGCGTCTTCGATATCTTCCATGAGTTCCATGAAGTCGTCAAAATCCATGGTCGTTGTGTCGATACCGTGTTTGTTTAGGTAGTCCGTGATGTAGGAATTTTTTTCTGTGAAGTTGATAGTGATAGTCATTAGCGTTCTCCTTTGCTTTTAAAGTGGGCGGATAGGACGGATGTGATGAAGTCGATATCATCTTCATTTAGTGGTTTCCCGTCAAATAACATGGTGTTGGCTGCTGCTTTACGTAAGTCTATGATTTGTCCGTTTACTTGAGCAAATTCATCACTCCCAGCGATAGCAGGGTTATCTGTTCGTCCGAGCAGGTAGTCGGTGGATACGTTGAAGTAGTCGGCGATTTGTTGTAGCCGTTCGGAGCTGACCTTTTGTCGCTTTTAAAGAATACAAAAGTATTTTTACTATATCCAAGTTTTTTTCTTCAACTTGATTTAGAGATAAGCCCTTTTTCGAGCCAATTCTCTAACTTTTTTTCAAATGTTGGAAACATTGATTTATCAACCTTTCTGATAGATTGACAAAAAAATATTTAAATTATTTACTTAAAATCGTTGACAAAAATTAAATAAATGATTTAAAATAGTTTTTTTGTAAGTTAATGAGTTAGTAAAAAAACGAAGTTAAAACTTATCTAAAAATAAATAGCTTTTAGCGAGCGAGTAAGTTGATAGATATAAGGTTTTATCAAGGTTTTTTTAATTATGCTTTCATTTTTAAATTATTTATTTAAAGTTGTCAAGCATTTTATAAAATAATTTACTAACTCTTTAACTTTGTTCCTTGACAATTGAATAGAGCGTGTGAGATAATATAGGGGAAGTGAAGATGTAGTCTACTATAACTACAAAAAAAGCCCCTGCTGATAACCACAAAAGCAAGGGCTTTTTCTAGTCTACGCTAGAAAGGTGGGTTGGTCGCTATTTCTTGTTTAGCCATTTTTCGATGACTATCAGGACGATACCGACCACCAAGGGTAGAATAATATTTGTGAAGATGTAATCTACCATAGGCTCCACCTCCCTTCTAAGGCAGATGTGCCGTCACTATTATACCACATTTATAGTTCAGCTTGTTAGAGGTTTTCTTTGACAACTGAAAATAGATATGAGATAATATAGGGGAATTGAAAAGTAGTTCCAATGGAACACAAATCCCCTAGTACCGCAAATACCAGGGGATTTTTTTGTGGGCTGGACACTAACGTTTGTCCTTGTCCTGCTTGCTATCCAGCCAGTCGCTGATCAATTTAGTTGCTAAATTGACTAAGAGCGGGGCAAGGATAAGTGTGAAAAGTAATTCCAATGGGACTCACCTCCTTTCAGAGGCTATATCGTTAGTGCCGTCACTATTATACCACATGCTCTATCAGTTAGATAGGGCATTTTTTATTTTCAAAAAGGAGGAGGTTACATGAGCCAACAACATCTTAAATGGATCGAACTTGTAAAAGAGCGAATTGAAACGTGGGTGGTCTCAAACGGACTTGGCTATCGTTGTAGGTGTTAGTCCGTCAGCTATCACGCAATTATTCAAAGATGGTAAAGGAAGTGATGACTTGAAGCTTCGCATTAACAAGAAGTTGCGAATCAGCGAGTCGTGGGAGAAATTTGAGGAGTAGGAGGAAGGAAATGAGACCAAGACGATATCCGTATAGCGGAAAAAAAGAGTCCACCTTTGTAAAGATAGAGCCTAAATTTGTAGAAAAACTTTTAAGAAACACTAGCTTTCTTGAGCATTTACAAAAAAAGCCTATCAATTTTAAGATAGACTCAGAAACATTCAGTCGTCTTAGCTGTGAAGCCATTCGTGGTACTTCTCTAGTAACTCAATAGCATTTACAAAAAGAGGTTAAAATATGCACGAAATAGATTTAATTAAAAGCATTGAGGTTAGTATTGATAAGAACTCAAAAGCACCTCATGTTTTATTAAACGGTGTCGATTTCAAAGAAGAGCAAATTGGTTTGCGAGGATTGCACATTGCTTGGGATACTTATAGCGGAGAGACACCAAGAGGAATTGTTAGAGTTGATTACCTACAGAGAACAGATAATAAATTCCTTAGGGAAATATCAGTTAGTCAATCATTTGAAGGTGGTCTTATAAAAAGGGAATAGCTGATTTTATATCTGCTGCAAATTTTAGAACAGAATCAAGTTTATCTTTGAAACTGATTTCTAATTCTGCTATAGCTTCAGTTGTCAAATGAATAAACCAAAGTTGATTATCTACTGGTTCTCCAGTTATATAACCATGTTTTCGTAATTCGAAACAAGTAAATCGTGTATCTTCAAAAGACCATTCAGGCATGATTTCTTCTTTGATATTCTGTACGTCTCCGAACGAGGTCGCATCATCTTTAGAAGAACCGCCTTTGCGACGTTCAATATACTTAGCGTACATTGAACTTAATAAAAATTTAGCGTCATTTGTTAGATTATTCATGATATTTCTCTCCTTTCTATGGAAATCTTGACTAAAACGGTGAGAGGTCATATTCAAGATTATTATAGCAAACTAGGAGAAAACGACATCAGTCTTGAGACTGATATAGGAGGTTGAATGGAAGATAAAATCATCGAACTTGCCGATTACTTCATCAGCGAGAACCCAACGTACAGAGAAGCTAAAATAGCGTGTGAGAAGCTATTGAAACAAGTCAGCCGTGAGATAGAACTCAGGGCTATGGAAAGTAATACAGTTTGACAACAACGCAAAAAAGCACCTAACGAAGTCAGGCGCATACTAAAACAATTTAAACCATTATATCACAAAAATGCTTGCCCGCATAGTTGAGAGGATGTAGAAAATGGAAGGTATCACGTTACAATTACGATTGGACGGCGAAAGTGCTGAATTGTTCACGAATCAATTATTGGCCTTTGCTGAAAAGCAGGTCAAGGAGCAGTTAGAGAATAATCGCATGCCAATCAATCAACAGGCTTTGATGAAGAAATTTGGCTTCACTCATGGCTATATCAAAAAGTTGGAACGCAAAGGATTAAGATTTCGTAAGCAAGGGAAAGATATTATGTACGATGTCAATGATGTTTATGAAATTTTGGAATTAGAGAAAGAAGTACGAAAATTAAGAGTATAAGGAGATAAAAATGTTTGAACCACCGATTTTAGACCAGCTGATGGGTGTTGGTGCTCTGCTGATTGGATTTGCAGGGGCTTGCCGTCATATCAAATTGCAAGAAAAACGCAAGGAAGAAGAAAGACGAGAAGAGCAAGAATTTGCATCTATGATTATCCAAGGCTATAACCATGCTTACGAACATGGTAGAGAGGCAGAACGCCAACAAATCCGCAAGAATATCCGTCGTCCATTTCCTGGATTTACCTATGACAACGAACCGCCTGTAGTTTACGTCCTGAACCATTGGCTTTACCAGAACCAAGGGGAGTACGATATGCAAATCGTATGGGATAGACAGGCGTGGGATTTATCCACTTGCAAGCGTAGAGAGAAGATGCGTGACCTTGAAATGATGGCGCATATGCAACATGAAATCGATGATCTTAAGAAACAATTGCAAAAGGAACAATCTTTAAGAAGGAAATTAGAAGCAGAAAATTTCCAATTAAAACTAAGGAGAAAATAATGAACAGAAAATATAAAACCAAAGGAACACAAGAACCAACACCACGTATCAGAGTAGCTCGCGAACACTATGAGCGTATTATAGACCTCGCGGATGAGTGCGATATGAAATTGATTGACGTTTTAAACCAGCTACTTGATTTTGCTCTTGAATATGCGGAAGTTGAAGAGATTCAAATCCCTGTCAAATCTTTAAGAGTTGGAGAAGAAAAAGATGGTAACGATTAATAAACTAGAAATCGAAAACGTCAAACGTGTTAAAGCGGTCAAATTAGAGCCGTCAGCGACTGGATTGACAATCGTAGGTGGAAATAACAACCAAGGTAAAACAAGCGTATTAGATGCGATTGCTTGGGCGCTAGGTGGTAATAAGTACAAGCCTAGCCAAGCTCAGAGAGAAGGAAGTACAATTCCGCCTAGCTTAAAAATCACGCTATCAAATGGCTTAATTGTAGAGCGTAGTGGTAAGAACAGCACTCTCAAGGTCATCGACCCGAGTGGCAACAAGGCTGGTCAAAACTTGTTGGATAGCTTCGTGGAAGAACTGGCTATCAACTTGCCAAAATTCATGGAGCAGACCAGCAAAGAGAAGGCTAAAACTCTGTTGCAGATTATCGGAGTTGGCCCACAATTGGCTGAACTGGAAATGCAAGAAAAAACCAAGTATGACGAACGCCACGCAATTGGTGTGATTGCCGACCAAAAGGAGAAGTTCGCAAAAGAACAACCGTACTACCCAGATGCACCGAAAGAACTAGTCTCTATCTCTGAACTTATTCAACAACAACAGGCTATCCTCGCTAAGAATGGGGAGAATGCTCGTAAGCGCCAGAATTTGGTATCTATCCAAGCACAACACGACTCAGCAGTTGCAGAGGTTGAACGATTGGAGCAATTGCTAGCTGACGCCAAAACAAAAGAAAGTCAGTTAGCTCAAGACTTGGCTATCGCGAATACCGATGCCATGGACCTTCTCGATGAATCAACTGAGGAGATTGAAAACAACATCGCAGAGATTGACGAAATCAATCGTAAAGTGCGTGCTAATCTTGATAAGGATAAGGCAGAAGAAGATGCCAAAGGCTATCGCGAGCAATACAAGGAACTCGATAATGTGATCGCTGAAATTCGTAAACAGAAGACAGACTTGCTTACCAATGCAGACTTGCCGTTGCCTGGCTTATCCGTGGATGATGGCGAATTGCTCTATCTTGGCCAGCGTTGGGATAACATGTCTGGTAGCCAACAATTACAAGTTGCGACTGCAATCGTGCGTAAATTGAAGCCAGAGTGTGGATTCGTACTAATTGATAAGCTGGAACAAATGGATCAGCAGACCTTGCAAGAATTTGGCACATGGCTTGAGCAAGAAGGCTTGCAAGCAATCGCGACTAGAGTATCAACAGGAGATGAATGTAGCATCCTGATTGAAGACGGGTACAGCGTAAAGCCAGAGGTGGTACAAGCACCCAAAACATGGCAAGGAGGATTTTAAAACATGCAAATCACAAGAGGAAAACGAGCACGAGCTCAAAGGTAGTTATCTACGGTCCGGAAGGAATTGGCAAATCCACGTTTGCTGCTGAATTTCCAAATGCGGTCTTTATCGACACGGAAGGTTCGACAGATAACATGGATGTGGCACGACTCGACAAGCCGACCAGCTGGACCATGCTCATCAATGAGATCGCTTTTATCAAAGCAAATCCGACCGAGTGCGGGACACTCGTCATCGACACAATTGACTGGGCAGAAGCTTTGGCAGTTAATTACATCTGCTCTCAACATGGAAAGCAAGGGATTGAAGATTTTGGCTGGGGCAAGGGATACACCTTTGTACAAGAAGAAATGGGACGTTTCTTAAATAGCCTGTCTGACTTGGTTGATATGGGTATCAACGTAGTATTGACTGCACACGCTCAGATTAAGAAATTCGAGCAACCTGACGAGATGGGTTCTTATGACAGATATGAGCTCAAGCTTGGTAAGAAGACGAGTTCCCAGACAGCGCCACTCGTAAAAGAATGGGCAGACATGGTTCTATTTGCCAATTACAAGACCTTAGTCATGACGACTGATAACGGCAAGAAGAAGGCGCAAGGCGGTGAACGTGTGATGTATACCAATCATCGCCCAGCGTGGGATGCCAAAAACCGTCATGGGTTACCTGACGAGATGCCATTTCATTACGCTGGAATCGCTCATATCTTTGCGAGTCAACAAATGCAACCTATTCCACAAAAATCAGTAGCTCCAGCGCCTCAGCAGACCGTACAGCAAACCCCTGAGCAAGTTCAAGAAGAATTGCCTCTCGATATGTCGCAGGTAGCTGAAAAACCTAAAAATGAAGCTCCTGGCACACCACAGGCAACGCCTGCGCAATATCACACGAATTTGCCAAAGAGTTTGACAGATCTCATGGCGCAAGGAAACGTGACAGAAGAAGAACTCCAAAAAGTTGCTTACATTCGTGGTCATTTTCCACTAGGGACTCCTATTGAAAGTTTCCCAACTGACTACTGGGATATGATTGTTGCTCATTGGCAAGCAACTGTGGAAGTCATTGAAAACCAAGTTAGAAAAGAACCAGAATTACCCTTCACGATGTAGATTTTGGGAATTAGAAATTATTGCAAGGTATAACAAGAGGTATCTATGAAAGACAAAACTATAAAAATTGATTTATCAAATCGCCAATACAGCTTTACAAGAGAAGGTTGATAAAGAGTTAGAAAAAGTTCTTGATAACATCCTGGATCTAAATACGGAAGCTAAGGCAACTCGTAAGGTTACTATCACACTAGCGATGTCAACAGATGATGAACGTACTGTCGTAAAGACAGGCATGGAAGTCAAATCTACTCTAGCACCGCAGAAAGGTGTTGCAACAACTGTCATTGTCGGTCGTGATGATGCTGGTAAAATCCACGCTAATGAACTTAAAAGTGGTATCCCTGGTCAAACTTATTTTGATGACAATGGTGATATGAGAACAGATACTGGGGAACTTATCGAAAAAGTCGAACAACAAAATACAAATATTATTGATTACAACAAAAAGAAAGCAGGTAACTAACCATGACAGAAAATCTTAAAGAAGCATTATCTTATGCAGTTGAGTTAGCAGATAAAGAAAACAAAATTATTTCTTCATCAAATGGCAAGGAATATTTTGACATCAACAAGCATGATTTCAGAGAGCTTAGACCTCGCAAATATGCGCCGACTCTTGAACTTCAAACACTCAAAAGTTTAATTGATTACCTCAAATCAGATAACGACTTTATCGGTGGCCGTAGACTTGTAGTGGTGGTAGAAAGTTATCAAAGAGTTTCCGTGTATGATCAAGTGGATGTTGAATATGGCAAACGTCCTCAACTTGTATCTGTAAAGGCATCTGTTCCAGTTATTCCCTTTAGTAATTGGTGTAATCAGGAAGAGTTTAATATTATGTTGCAATCTATGTTTATCAATGATGCAGACCGCAATCTAGTTTTAGATTTTGCTAGTCACTTAAAAATTGAAAAAGGGTCAGAGGCTCAGGATAACGGCATTACACAAACGGTGACTGTTCGTGATGGTGTAGCGAGTTTAGCACAAGCTAAAACACCAAATCCAGTAACCTTACGGCCGTATCGCACATTCAACGAAGTAGAACAACCAGCAAGTCAGTTTGTATTTAGAGTTAACAAACTGGCAAATCTAGCCCTCTTCGAAGCAGATGGTGGCAAATGGAAATTAGATGCTGTTAAAAATATCTCGGATTATTTAAAAACAGAACTTGCAAACAACGATAAAATCACAATTTTAGCATAAGGAGAAAAACAACATGACACAACAACAATACAACAACTTTGATCGCGAATTTGGATGGGAAGACACTATCGAAAAAGACTCAGATTTCGTCCTATTGCCTGATGGATTGTACCACTTTACAGTAATCGGTATGGAGCGTACACGCCACACGCCAAATCCACAAAATCCTGGCAAATTGCCAGCATGTAACAAAGCTATCGTCAGCATCAAGATTGTAGCTAATGAAGGTGAAACTGAACTGCGTCACAATCTATTCCTGCACAGCTCAACTGAAGGAATGCTATCTGCTTTCTTTGCTGCTATTGGTCAGAAGAAAAAAGGCGAACCACTTCGCATGAACTGGAACACCATCATCGGTGCAACTGGTGTATGCAAGGTCGGAACTCGACAGTACAAGGAAAATAATTATAACGAAGTTAAGTCCATGCTCTATCCTGAAGATGTTGATTACACAAAAGTATTGAACCAACAACCAGGACAAACTACACAAGCAAGCTACCAGCAACCGCAGCAGTCGAATTTTGCACAACAACCACAAGGACAAGCTGGATACCAAGCTGGACAATTCTAGGAGGTAAGGGATGCAATTAAGACCTTATCAACAGGAAGCACGAGAGGCTGTTAAAGCTGAATGGGCTAAAGGTCGCAAGCGCACGCTCTTAGTATTGCCGACAGGATGCGGAAAGACAGTTGTGTTTTCCAAAATCATTGAAGACCAAGTGAGAGAGGGCAAGCGCGTGCTTGTCCTTGCTCATAGGTCAGAGCTTTTGGAGCAGGCTAGCGACAAGCTCAAGACTGCAACAGGACTTGGTACGGCTTTAGAGAAAGCAGAGAATACTTCTATTGGTTCTTGGTATCGGGTCGTCGTCGGTTCAGTTCAGACCATGCAGAGAGAGAAACGATTACGACAGTTTCCACCCAACTGGTTCGATACGATTGTAGTCGATGAAGCACACCACGCTATTTCAGACGGTTATCAACGTGTGCTTGGTTATTTTGAACAGTCGGATGTGTTAGGGGTAACAGCGACCCCAGACCGTGGAGATATGAAAAACCTTGGTTCTTACTTCGATAGCCTCGCTTATGAATATTCGTTAGTTCAGGCTATCAAAGAAGGCTACTTATCTAAAATCAAGGCTTTGACAATTCCGCTAAGTTTGGATTTATCAAATGTCAGCATGTCGGCAGGCGATTTCAAGGCAAGCGATGTCGGGACTGCACTAGATCCATATCTGGAACAGATAGCAGACGAAATGGTCAAGCAATGTGCAGACCGTAAGACAGTCGTATTCTTACCATTGGTGAAGACCTCGCAGAAGTTTCGCGATATCCTGAATGCAAAAGGCTTTCGTGCTGCTGAAGTCAATGGAGAGTCCAAGGATCGTGCAGAAATCTTAGAAGACTTTGAGAAAGACCGCTACAACGTGCTTTGTAATTCCATGTTACTAACAGAAGGTTGGGATTGTCCGTCAGTAGATTGCGTGGTAGTGTTACGACCTACTAAAGTTCGTGCCTTGTATAGTCAGATGGTAGGGCGTGGGACTCGCTTGCATCCAGGGAAAGAAGAATTGCTCTTACTGGATTTTCTCTGGCATACTGAACGCCACGAGCTATGCCGACCAGCTCACTTAATCTGTGAGACCCCAGAAGTCGCTCAGAAAATGGTTGAGAACATGGAAGAGCAGACAGGCGTCATGCTTGACCTTGAAGATATGGAAGTCAAGGCAACCGAGGACGTCGTCGCTCAACGCGAAGAAGCATTGGCCAAACAATTGGAAGAAATGCGTAAGCGTAAACGTAAGCTAGTGGATCCGTTGCAATTTGAAATGTCTATCCATGCGGAAGACTTGTCTAACTACGTTCCTAACTTTGGATGGGAGATGGCTCCTGCTAGTGATAAGCAAATTAAAGCGCTTGAGAAATACGGCATACTTCCTGACGAAATCGCGAATGCTGGAAAAGGCTGCTTTATATTTAGATAGATTGCACAAGCGACAAGCGGAAGGTTTAACAACTCCGAAGCAAATCAGATTACTTGAAAGATACGGTTTCAAAGGTGTGGGAATGTGGCCGTTCGAAGAAGCTAAAAATATGATTAATCGCATAGCAGCTAATGGTTGGAGAGTTCCGACAAGCGTGCGACCAGCTGAATATGTACTAAATTAAGAAGGAGGAGATAGTGGCAGAGAATGATTTTAATTTGTTGCCGTTGCTGGATTACATCAATCCTGCCACGGTAGATTATCAGACGTGGGTCAATGTCGGTATGGCTCTTAAACATGAAGGATATACAGCATCCGACTGGGATAACTGGTCACAAAATGATAGTCGATACAAGAAATTTGAGTGTTTCAAGAAATGGGATACTTTCAACGAACAAGCAGGAACTATCGTGACAGGTGCCACAATTACCCAACTTGCTAAAGAAAATGGCTGGGTGTCGCAATCCAGCTATGATAGCGAGAACGCGCATGAGTTAGGCTGGACCGATACAATAGATCGTGATTATCGTGTCATTGATAAAGACTGGATTGAAGGTAAGGAAATCCATGAGCCAACTATTTGGAATCCGGTTCAGGAGATTATCAAATACCTTGAAACACTCTTCGAGGCTAGCGAAAACGTTGGTTATGTGACGGAATGTTATCCGAAAACTGACGACGAAACTGGCGAGATTATCAAATGGCTGCCGACAAGGGGAGCTTATGACCGTACTGCTGGACAATTGATTGAAGCTCTTAGCAAATGTAATGGCGACATCGGCGCAGTGCTAGGTGACTATCACGAAGAAGCTGGCGCATGGGTTCGATTTAATCCAATGGATGGAAAAGGTGCTAAGAATGAAAATGTGACAGATTTCAGATATGCCTTGGTCGAGTCCGACAGTATGCCGATCGATAAGCAAAACGCCATCTACAAAGAACTTGAATTACCGATTGTTGCTTTGGTACATAGCGGAAACAAGTCACTACATGCCATCGTTAAAGTAGATGCTAAGAATTACGAAGAATACCGCAACCGGGTTGATTATCTTTATAAGATTTGTCAAAAGAACGGAATCATCGTTGATACACAAAATCGAAATCCAAGCAGACTGTCGCGCATGCCAGGGTTCACCCGTAATGGCCAGAAGCAATTCTTGGTAGATACCAACATTGGTAAGGTTGATTGGGATGAATGGTATCAATACATCGAAGATTTGAACGATGACTTGCCTGATCCAGAATCACTTTCAGATTCGTGGGATAACTTACCAAAATTGGCTCCTGAGTTGATAAAAGGCGTCCTTCGTCAAGGACACAAAATGCTGATTGCTGGTCCGTCTAAGGCTGGCAAGTCATTCGCATTAATCGAGATGTCAATCGCGATTGCTGAGGGTAAGAAGTGGCTAGGTTGGGATTGTACCCAAGGACGTGTGTTATACGTTAACCTGGAACTAGATAGGCCATCCGCTTTACATCGTTTTCGTGATGTTTATCAAGCGATGAAGTTAGCACCGCAGAACATCAATAACATTGATATTTGGAATCTTCGCGGAAAAACGGTACCGATGGACAAGCTAGCGCCCAAACTCATCCGTCGAGCTTTGAAAAAGAACTATATCGCAGTTATCATCGACCCAATCTATAAAGTATTGACTGGAGACGAGAACAGCGCAGACCAGATGGCACACTTTACCAATCAATTTGATAGGTAGCTACAGAGCTAGGTTCTAGTGTTATCTACTGTCACCATCACTCAAAAGGGGCTCAAGGTGGCAAGAAATCCATGGACCGCGCTAGTGGTTCGGGTGTATTCGCTCGAGATCCTGACGCGCTAATCGACTTAGTAGAGCTAGAAGTATCGGAAGAATTGCTGACACAGCGACTGAATCAAGCAGCTTGCGAAGTTTACAAACAAGCTTTGCAAGAGCGAAATAATGCCTATTACCAGCAGAATGTCGGACTAGATGATCTATTAAGTCCAGCTCAGATGCGGACGCACTTTGAAAAAGGTATTTCAGATGTCATGGCTCGTTCTCCTTATGTAGACAAGCTCGAAGAAGCTCGCAACAAGATTCAGATAGCAACTGCATGGCGAGTCGAAGGCACACTTCGAGAGTTTGCCAAGTTTAAGCCAGTCAATATGTGGTTTAGCTATCCAGTACATGCGCTTGATGAATCAGGCGTGTTAGCAGATATCCAATTGGAAGAGAATGCACCAAGTTGGAAAAAGAATTTAGATAGTAAAAAGGGTAATGAGAAGAAAAAGAAATCTGCTGACGAGAGATTCACTACTGCTATGGATGCATTATTCGACGGAATCAATCCGGTTGAATTGAGTGAAATGGTGGAATATTTTTCAACAGAAGACAAACCTGTTAGCGAAAAAACTATCAGAAGATGGGTCAAAAATAGAGATGATTTTGAAGTGAAAAACAATCAAATCACACCCAAAGAAGAGCCAGGGACAGAGTAGGGACAAGGACAAACCCGACAGACAAACCCGAGAGTGTCCCTCGGGAATGTCCTTGACTCTCAGAGACAAACCCGAGAGTGTCCCTGTGTCTCTGGAGTGTCTCTAGGGACAAAGACAAACCCGAAGATGTCCCTGAGAAAACGCACAACCATGCGGTTTTTAAGCTCTAGGGACAAACCCGAGAAACTCAGGGACAAAGCTAGGGACAGAATTCTTCTCTCTTCGAGAAGAAGAATTTAGGAAGTGTCCCTGAGAGTTCAGAAGAACAGGTACAGGAACAGGGGCGATTGAGCTACGCCCCCTGTAACCCTGTAACCCTGTCCTTCACTCTGAACTTAGGCGCGTATAAAAAAAGAAAAGGAGTGCATTTATAAAAATGGTAACTGAATTCTTTTTACCGATGCAAAAAATTCCGACAACAACTCATCAACAGAAAAAGGTAAATGTGAGATCTGGTAAGCCGATTTTTATGAGCCAGAGGATCTAAAAAACGCCAGGGCGAAATTTGAAAGCTTGCTTGCCCAGCATGTTCCTCCTGATAAATTTAAAGGAGCGATTCGTCTGACAGTCAAGTGGTGCTTTCCTCGTATCAAAAAAAGCTATGATGGTCAGTACAAGACCACGAAGCCAGATACAGATAATTTACAGAAGTTGCTCAAGGATTGCATGACGAAACTTGGATATTGGCAAGACGATGCTCAAGTGGCCAGCGAGATTGTTGAGAAGTTCTGGGCAGACACAGTCGGAATCTATATCAAGATTGAGGAATTGCCATGAAGATTGACTACATAGATTTCTTTAGCAGAGTTATTCCTGAATGGATGGCGCGTAGCAATCAGAAGAGTCAAGAGGTCAGTTTTGGATCAGATGCTTACTGGCTATGGGCAGTGTCGTCAATCGGAGAAATTTGCAAGCGATACAGTGATGATGAGCTGGTGACGGAGCAGTTTGGTTTGCTATTTAACTGGCTTGAGAAACAGGCAGGATAAACTATGGAATACAGTAAACAGACGGTGATTGACGGACTGAAACGCACAATCGAGCAAAACGAAGAGAAGATAATCGAGTATTCGAAGCCGTGCGATGCACGTAAGAGACGGATCAGAGCGCTGGAGCGTGATTTGTTGAAAAAGAAAAACAAAGAATTAAGAAAGAAAGTGAAGGAGTTGGAAGATGAATAAGCAAGAATTGATTAAAGAGTTTAGAGAAGTTGGGATTTACAGTTTGAACATTTTGGGTACTGAAATCAAAGCCATCCCGACCGAAATTGCAATTACATCAATCGAACAGCTAGACGAACCGCAACCAGTCAAAGTACCGCAGTTTGTGGTGGATTGGATTGAAAGATCAAAACAAGAAAAACGTAATCTCCGTAATGCTCTTAACAACGGAGGAGAAAAAATGCGTTTGTGGCTTCTTGACCAAGAGAATTATGATCTATTCGCTCGTGCATGGCTGGACGGCTACGAGGTCGAGAAAGAGAAGCGGTATTTGGTTAAGTTCAAAGCGACAAAACACTACTTTGATAAAGATGGGAATGGGAGAATATATTTCTCTCTAGCACACAAAAGCTGTTTTACAAAAAAACAACTCGAAGAAGCCAACTTCGGCTGGGTGTTTGATTGCCCAGGAGTTGAAGTTGAGGAGGTGGAGTGATGAAGTATAAAGTAATTGCATTTAACTCTGATGTCCAAGAAGAACAAACAGGTACTTGTGATCTATGCTATGGTACTGCTTGGGTTGAGAATGGCTATGTAACTGTCGAAGATGAAACCGGAGAAACTACCGACATTTACCTTACCTACTGGTCGTGGGGTGATTATTTTACAATTGACGTTGATAATTTAGTTGATTTCTCGGCTTGGTTGCAAGAAAGAGAAGTTGAGCCAATTGGAGATTGTGACCCTTGGGCGTGGTTGGATAGTTTAGTCGATGATTACGAGGAGGAGAGTGAGAAGTGAAACGATTCATCACAGTATGTATCCTCGTATCTGCTGGATTAAATATCTGGCAGATGGACAGGATTCGAGATTTGGAAGAAAAGAAGCCGATGGTTATCTACAAGGCGGATAACGCAGGCGCTGAGATATTCGGTAAGGTCGTCGACAAAGGACGGTACGGCAAGCTATACACGCTGACCATTCGTGATTACGGGGTGTTCGTGGTTACGAAGGATGTGTATGACAAGGTCAGAGTTGGGGATGAGGTGATGTTATGATACCGAAATTTAGGCTGTGGAATAGAATTACATCACAATTACATATTGTTGATGGATTATACTTCGATGCTAGAGAAGCTGAATATGTAGATGATGATAACGTACTAAGATTTGTTGGCTTTAAAAACATTGACCTCATGCAATCAACAGGACTCAAGGATAAGAACGGCAAGGAAATCTTTGAGGGGGATATTTTAGCATTCAAAACTGATGATGAAGTGATAAATGTGAAAATATTTTGGGACGAAAAACATGCTTTGTTTATGTTTAGGTCGGAAAAATACAATGAAGAGGAGCCCTTAGCTGAATTGGTTGAAGCTAACACATATCCGTTTGAAATCATCGGCAACGTATACGAAAACCCTGAACTTTTGGAGGAATTAAGATGAATGACAATATAAACAAACCAAGCCACTACCAAGGTAGATACGGCATGGAATCTATCGATGCTTTGAGGAATTTCATGACAGACGAACAGATGAAAGGGTTCTATCTAGGCAACAGTTTGAAGTACATACTACGACACCAGAAGAAAAACGGTCTTGAAGACCTGAAGAAAGCTCGCAAGAACCTAGACTGGCCTATCGAGGAGATGGATAAGGAATAAAAAAGCCCAATCCATAAGGACTAGGCTTCAAAGATGAAGTTGTAGAGTTGGACAACCTTCTGAAAACTGGTTGTATCCATAGTTGTGATTTTTTGAGCCTTGCGCTCTCTAAAGTCAAAAGTATAGAGTTGGAGTGGATTGACAGAGCCATCTACCTTATTGGAACGCACAGGAACAAGCAGTCCTTGTTCTTCTAGTCTGCTTTGACCGTGTGTAATAGGGCATACAGCCACAAATCCAGTCCGCTCCGAATACTCTCTACGAGAGACGACAATAGCAGGACGGCGTTTCTGAATTTCACGTCCAACAGACGGGTCAAAGTCAATCCAGATGATGTCCTGCTTTTCTGGAATGTAATCATATTTCGCTGTCAAGGAATTTCACCCCCCTCAAAGTCATCTTCCATGCGTAGGTCTGTGTCACCACTAAATGGATCTGGAATTTTTGGAGCTAGGACAATGACATTATCTACACCCTTGTAGACAAACATTTCCTGACCTTCTGGAACATTGAGTGTTTTCGGAATGGTCACAGTGACAGAGTTTCCAACCTTACGAGTTTTAACAGTATTCATTTGTTTCTCCTTTACTTTGTATACATACAGTATACACCTAAAAACGGAACAAGGCAAGAAAAAAGCCAGCACAGCTGACTCCTTTGTGATATGTTCGCTAAAAATATTATATCATAAAGGAGCGATGTTGTGAGGTTATTAAAAAAGGTTGACGTGCAATTTACTAAGAAAAATGTCTATGATGTTCTAGAGAGTTATCGCTCGTATGTCCGAATGGCAGGCGCTGAGTATTTGCCTAAAATCACAACGACCTACTCATTTGAACCAAAGACATTCTCTGGTAAGAACACGGCTACTGAGAATATGGTTATCGAACATGTGGATGCAGAGGCAGAGGTGTTAGAGATTGAGAGAGCAGTCAACTGCATTATGGATCCATACGTTCGGCAGATTATAGCAAAGAAGTACATGGATATGAAAATCCAATTATCAGACAAGGCGATTTATATGGACTTAGGTTATTCTGAGAGTGAGTTCTACCGCATGCTTAGTAGAGGTGCTTTGGAATTTGCGGAAGCCTATCGAAAAGGTAAATTGATTGTCTATCGTAAAATTTTGGGAGATATTTGCAAGTAAATTGCTAGGAAATGGCTTATTTTAAGTGATAAAATAGTATTGTCAAGTGATAGGTCATTTGACGTCTCCTTTATATTTATTATATTTTTCCGAGGCTTCGGCCTCACATGGCGGTGACAGGTAAGTGATTTTTTTCCTATGTATTTTTTTCGGTTCGATTCCGGGCATCGCCGTTAATGACTACAAAAAATAAATCAGAAAATTTATTTCTAATTAACACGCAAGGTTGTAGTCGCCTTGCAGGAAAGTCGCACATTGTGTGGCTTTTTTTGATTATAAAAAAGGTGGTGATGGACATTGGGTTAAATCAAAGACAAAAGATGTTTGCGAGCGAGTATTTGAGGACTGGAAATGTCTATCAATCCGCAATATTCGCAGGTTATAGTGAAGCGTATGCTAAGACAACAGCTAGTAAATTGCTAGAAAATGCAAGCATTAAAACGTTTATACAAACCGAAACTGAAAAGATGCATGATGAAAACATTTTGAGCGCTAAAGAGGCTCTTTCAATTCTCTCGGACATTGCAAGAGGCAAGCGACTTGAAGAGGTTTTGATGATGAACCCTGTCACTGGAGAAGTTGATAGAGTTACAAAAAAAGCAGACAATAACACAGTTATTAAAGCGATAGCTGAGATATTAAAGCGTTATCCGACTGCTAAACAAGCTGAAAAGCTAGAACTTGAAATCGAAAAACTCAAATCACAAATCGGTGTGGATAATGAACAAGACGATAAGCTGATAGAATTTGCTAAGGCTTTGAGAGGTGCTTTTGACGACAAATAAATTTACAAAACGACAAGAAGAAGTGCTTACACGAGTATTGAACGATGATTTCTTTATTTGTGGGCTTCACGGTGCAAAACGTTCAGGTAAAACTGTTTTAAACAACATGGTCTTCATGAATGAGATTGCACGAGTGAGAGAAACAGCGGATAGATTAAACATAGATGAGCCGATGTATATCTTAGCTGGGACATCTTCGACATCGATACAAAACAATATCATTCAGGAGCTGTATAACATGTTTGATATTGAACCTAAATACGATAAGCATGGAGCTTTTACCCTTTGTGGTGTTAAGGTGGTTCAGGTCTATACTGGTTCGATTTCAGGTTTGAAGCGAGCCCGTGGTTTTACTGCATTTGGAGCTTATGTAAACGAGGCGTCCCTTGCTAATGAACAGGTGTTTAAAGAAATTATCTCACGTTGTTCAGGAGAGGGCGCACGTATTGTTTGGGATAGTAACCCAGACATTCCTACACACTGGCTCAGACGGGATTATATCAACTCTGGGGATGATATGATCATAGACTTTCATTTCAAGCTAGATGATAATACATTCATGTCTGATAGATACCGTGAGAATATCAAAAATGCTACGCCAGCTGGTGTTTTTTACGACAGAGACATCCTTGGTTTGTGGGTAACTGGCGAAGGGGTTGTCTATCGTGATTTTAGCGAGAATATGTTTGTAGATAACGTACCAGAAGATATTACCAAAGTATACGCAGGAGTTGACTGGGGTTATGAACACTTTGGCTCAATCGTTGTTATTGGAGAAGCATCTGACGGTTCGGTTTATCTGTTAGAGGAACATGCACATCAGTACAAAGAGATAGACTTTTGGGTAGACCTCGCTAAGAATATCAAGGAACGATACGGGAATATTACGTTCTGGGCAGATAGCGCACGACCTGAACACGTTGCAAGATTTCAAAGAGAGCAGTTGAGGACATTCAACGCTAATAAAGCGGTATTGTCTGGTATTGAAGAAGTAGCTAAGCTGATGAAAGCTGGGCGCTTTTTTGTTGTTTCGAACAAGGTCAGCAAGTTTAAAGATGAAGTCTATCAGTACATCTGGAATGAAAAGACAGGCGAGCCAGTTAAAGAGAATGACGACGTGCTAGATGCGGTGCGTTATGCGATTTATTCGCAACATTCTCAACCAAAAGCAACCGTCCGCAGACGTTCTGATTATGGTCTATAGAGAGGAAAGACATGTACCAATATTTAACTTATCCACGGGATGGATATGACGAGGGTTCTTTGAAGAAAGACCTGATTTACAAATTGATAACGAAGCACAGCACTGAAGGCTCACGTTTGAAGAAACTTAAAAGCTATTACTTGGGCGAGCATGCTATCTTAGAACACACGAGACGCAACGTGAACGCACCTAATTACAAGACAGTAGCCAATCATGCCAAGGATATCGCAGACACGGCTACAGGCTATTTTATGGGCAATCCTATCAAGTACAACAATACTGCTGAAGGTGATATTGATGAACTACTTACAGCTTTTGACGGCGCTGAGATTGACCAAGTGGATGCGCAGAACGCTTTGAATATGGCTATTTATGGTCGTGCTTATGAATACATCTATGCCAAAGAGGGATTGACTGAGTTGGACTCAACTAGTATTGATCCAGAGAATACCTTCATGGTCTACGATGATAGCATTGAGAGGAAGCCTTTGTTTGCGATCTATTACTACCAGGTCAAAGATGATACGAAAGACTCGACTAAGTACCAAGCAGAGGTCTTTACCGAAAGTCTGCACTATCACTTGGTTCTGATAAGTACAGATTCTGGAACAACTCAGAATGAGCAAGTAGAATCTCACAACCTTGGTCAAATCCCAATTATCGAGTATCGCAACAATCACTTTGCGATTGGCGACTACGAGCAACAGATTAGCTTGATTGATGCTTATAATTCTTTGATGGGTAACCGTGTCAACGATAAGGAACAGGCAGTAGAGTCTATCCTTGTCTTGTATGGCACGCAGTTAGCAGACACACCGGAGGACGCTAAGGTGGCGATGAAGATTCTTTCTGAAGAAGGTCTTTTGGAGCTACCTGGCGATAGCGCAAGGGCTGAGTTCTTGAAAAACACTCTGGACGAAAATGCTACTGAAATCTTGCGCACGGCTCTGAAAGAGGATATCTACACATTTAGCCATGTGCCTAATCTGACTGATGAGAATTTCGCAGGGAACACTTCAGGGGTAAAATAGTTGCCCTCCTCAAAGGTAACTTTGAGGTAATAAATCGGGTTAAAATTGGAAGGCGCAAAACAGTAATAACCTAGATTTTTATATTCTGTTATGGTATAATAAGAGTATAAATATCTAGGAGAAAATGAATGATAAAAGATAAATGCACAAAACATCTAAACCAAGTTTATTACTCTATGTTAGCAAGATGTTATGATGAAAAACATTGGGCTTATAAAATGGTATGGAAAACGTGGGATAGGTGTTTTTCTGATGAATTTAGTGATGTAGCTAGGTTCAGAAGTTGGGCGATGCAAAAACGGAGTAGAATTCGGTTTGCAATTAGATAGGATAGATAATGACAAAGACTACTCACCAAGTAATTGTAGGTGGGTTCCTGAACATACAAATAAACGTAATCGTTCTGATAACGTTAAGTATAAAGGATATATCTTGAGAGACTATCTAAAAATTATCTGAAGAAAAACAATATTTCTTTTTCAACTCTTGTCTACAGATATTATCGCTCTATAAAAACGAGATGATATAATTGTTAATGATGATACAATAGATGATATCTTATTGAATTATAAAAATACGATTTAAGACAATTTTCAAAAGGTGTAGACATGTCTGGTAAGACAATTGTTCGAGATGACAAAGGGAGATTTGTGACATATTACTGAAGCTAATCAATTACCACTGCTGGTAGAAATATCAGTAAGGTTTAACGACTAGATAGAGTAAGCTAAGTGAGAAACGGTACGTAGTATCGTTTTTTATATGCAGAAATATCCACGAAATCCGACACCCTGGTAAGGGTGAAGAGATAGTCTGAACTTACGGGAAACCGTAAGAAGTAGAGGATAAAGAGCCTCTACGGTAACAAAATTGAGCTATGGAATTCAAGCTGATGGGCCTTGAAATGATTACCAAGACCAAAGAAGCAAACTACAAACGTGGATTAAGACAGCGGATTGCGATTTTCGCTCATTACTTGGGTATGAAGCAGATTGCTTTAGAGTCTCATTCAATCGTTCCGCAATTCAGCCGTGGATTGCCTAAGAACCTACTGGAAATCTCTCAGATTGTGAATAACTTGGAAGGCAAAGTAACCAACAGACAGCTTATTTCTCTATTGCCGTTTGTAGAAGACCCTGATGCTGAATTGGAAGCCTTGGAAGAAGAAAAAGAGAAGAATATGGAAGGTATACCAATGTTCAACCAAGATAACACGAAACCCGAAGACGAGGTAGCAGATGAAGAATCAGGAGTATTGGACGAAGAGGAAAGCCAATCTGATTTACCAACAGATGGACAAGGCCGAAAAGCAGGCAGACAAGTTCGATAAGGTCTATCAGGAAGCTAAGGCTTACTTGGATAAGGAAATCAATAAGATTTTCGATAAATTCCAACGTGATTATGGTCTAAGTCAGGTAGATGCTAGACAAGTCTTGAAGAACATGAAAGACAAGAAAGACTTGAATGAACTTCGTAAGGTGCTCGAAGCGAGACCGAATGACCCGAACATCCAAAGGTTGCTAGCTGACTTAGATAGTCCAGCTTATTCTTTCCGTATAAAGCGCCTAGAGCGTTTGAGTGATGATTTAGACCGTATGCGTGAATCTATCTACCATTCAGAGAAGACAGGCTCAGATGCCTTTTATAGCGACCTGATGAAGGATAGCTACTACAAAGCTACCTTTGACCTACAACAGCAGACAGGGGTGGCATATGGCTTTTCTGGGTTTCCTGAGAGCGAGATTAAACATCTACAGTCTTTCAGTTGGGTAGGAGATGGGAGCACGTACTCAACAGACATCTGGAAGAATACGGGTAAGCTTACATCAAGCATAAAAGATGAACTACTCATGAGCCTTATGACAGGCAGAGATACACGAGAAACTGCACAAGTGATAGCTGAGAGATTCAATGCAGGTCAGAATGATGCAAGGCGTTTGGTTCGGACAGAATCGGCCTTTTTTCATAACCAGATGGAACTACTCAGCTATGAAGAAGCAGACATAGAGAAGTATATCTTTGTGGCCGTTTTAGATAAGCGTACATCACGCATTTGTCAGGAGCATGACAATCAGGTCTATGACAGAGATAAGGCTGTCCCCGGTGTCAATTGTCCGCCTATGCACCCTTGGTGTAGGTCTACTACTGTCGCATACGACGAGGACGCAGACTACAGCAAGTTGAAGCGCAGAGCAAGGAATCCTGAAACAGGTAAAACCGAGCTAGTGCCTGCTGATATGACTTATAAAGAGTGGTATAGCAAGTATGTTGCGGAAGACGGGGAAAAGATGTATAATCAGGATATGTTTATAATGGACTTAATGGCTAAGCAACGCTCTTTTGCAGTTGGAAATGATATCAGAGTTAAAACAAAGAAATTAAATGGAACGAATTTTGATTTTTGGGCTCAGAATCGTACTAAGAAAATTAGAGATACTGTAGCAAATGTTCAAAAGGTTTTCGATGAATTACCTGACTATTCAAAACCGACAGTTGTTTTCTTAAAAAAAGCAGAATTACCTGGTTTAGCAGGATATGACTATAAGCAGGATATTTTGTTTATAAGTGATGCTCTTAGTTCGGAGAAAGAATTTGCTAAAGTTCTATCTGATAATTATTTTGCCGCTCAAAACATTAAAGATACCATGGTTCATGAACTAACACATAAAAAAACATTGGGATTCTGCCAAAGCATTTTACAAAGCCAACAAAAAGCGGTATAATAGTATCGAACAAGCAATGTCTGAATTGAATTCCCCATTAGTGTCGTATGTTAAGGAACAATTGAAACATGACTATAACTATCTTTATAGTATTAGTGATAATGCAGCTATTGCATTTTACAACGATAACATCAATGAGTTAGTTGCTGAAGTCGGGGTATTGGGGGATAAGGTTACAGACCCAAATCTGTTAAATAAAGTCAAGGAGGTATTATCATGGAAGTAATGGCTATGCCTAGCAAAGAAGTTTTGGTTTTTACAAAACAAATCCGTCACTGGATTGTTGGAGATAAAACTATTTCAGGAAAGAAACAATTTATCTTCCGTGAAGATACTCCTCCTGAAATCTTAAAAACTTTATCAAGATATAAAACCAAAACTTGAATTTGCTTATTAACAATCAAAAGCACCTAGAGAAATCTAAGTGCTTTTTTCGTACCTAGAAAGGATTGAAAATGGAAACAGCAAAAATTGGGATAACGAACGTAGAATTTTTAGGATCAGGAGAAGTTGAGTCAGCGACAGTGAAATTAGAGTTAAATATCCGTGGGACGGATACATTCACTGCGATTGAGTTACTACCTAAAAATATTAACCGACATTTCTTCATTATCGTATGAAGTTGATTGATTATAAGTCAGAAAGGAGTAAAAAGATGTTTATTTGGAATTGGGTATCAATTTTATTAGGTTGGATTATATTTTTGCATTAATTTTGTTCGTAATAATTAAATTATTCGAAGTAATCTCAGCAGTAATTTCAATTCTAAAAGTCGAAATTGAATGCAGAAAGAAACTGAAACAACTGAAAAATAAATAATCTAACCGCCTCGATTTCGATGCGGTTTTCTTGCCCTAACCGTATGGAATCCCGTACGGTTTTTATATTGTCCAAACTGTGCCGATGACATTAAAAGCTGTACTGTTCCGTCGCCGGACGTAAAGCGAGATTATCGAGTGGCGACGTAATCGCTGGAGGACAATTATGTCAGAAGAAATCAATGCAACTGTATCTACTGAATCAACTGAGACTGTCGACACTCAAGAAAATGTTGATACAGTGCAAGAAGAAAAGCACGAACGAACTTTCACTCGTGCTGAAATCGGTAAGATGCTATCTGCCGAACGCTCTAAATGGGAAGCTGAGCAAGAAGCCAAGGAAAACGAAGCTAAGAAACTTGCCAAGATGAACGCTGATGAGAAACAGAAATATCAGTTGGATCAGCGTGAGCAAGAATTAGCTGACCGTGAAAAGGCTATTGCTCGCAAGGAATTGACCGCAGAAGCTAAAGCAATGTTAAGTGAACGTGACTTGCCTGTTGAGTTAGTGAATGTAGTTGATTTGACAAGCGCAGAGACGGCATCGCAGTCTGTCGCTGTATTGCAGAAATCATGGGAGCAAGCTGTGCAAAAAGGCGTACAAGAAAAGCTGAAAGGCGGAGCTCCAATGAAGCAAGCACCAGTTGATAGTGATGGTATCACAAAAGAAGAATTTGCCCGTATGGGTTATCAGAGTCGAAACGAACTCTATCAAAAGAACCCAGAACTATATAAGAAATTGAAAGGTTAAAATAAATGACAGCAGGACAAACTAAATTAGCCACTATGGTTAACCCAGAAGTGATGGCGGACATGGTTTCCGCTAAACTACCTAAATTGATTAAATTCACTCCACTAGCTTATGTGGAAACAGCACTCCAAGGTCAACCAGGGAACACTCTAACAGTTCCAGCATGGGAGTATGCAGGAGATGCGACAGAGGTTGGAGAAGGTCAAGCTATTTCTCCAGACCAATTGACTACTAAAAAGACCACTATGACCATCAAAAAAGCTGCTAAAGGTTATGAAATTACCGATGAAGCCCTTTTGTCAGGTCTTGGTGACCCACTAGGTCAAGCGACTTACCAGCTTGGTTTGGCTATTGCTAACAAGATTGATGATGATTTAGTTGCAGTAGCTAAGACTGCAACACAGCACGTTGCAGAAGCTCCAACAACCGGGGGAGCGATTGATAAAGCACTTGCTATTTTTGATGATGAAGAAGATGCAAGATATGTAGCTCTTATCAATCCGTCAGACGCTATTGCTTTGCGTGCTGATACTGTTAAAGAATGGATTTCAGGCACAGAGGTAGGAGCGAATACAGTTATTTCTGGTACATTCGGAGAAACACGAGGTGTTCAAATTGTGCGTACTAAGAAAGTTGAAAAAGGTAAAGGCTTTATCGTCAAAGTCTCTCCTAGCCAAACTCAGACAGATGACGCAAACAAGTATGGTGCGTTTGTTATCATGCTAAAACGTGATGTGGCTATCGAAACAGACCGTGACATCCTTAAAAAGACAACGGTCATCACTGGTGATGAACACTACGGTGTTTACCTATACGACCCTACACGAGTTGTAAAATTCGGTGAGTAAGAGGTGACGATATGAGCTTATTGCTACGACGTCATTATATCCAAGAGGAGCAGGCTAGCCAGTATTCTGATTTAGAGAGTAAGACTCTAGAAGAGTTGAAAAATCTAGCTAAAGAAGCTGGCATAGCTGGTGCCTATAAGTTATCAAAAGCCGAAATTGTAGAGGTGTTGGAGGATTTAAAAAGTGAAATTTAAAATCAAACGAGATTTCTATGATTGGAAATCAAATGTGAAACGACTGGTAGGAGAGGAACTTGAGATTACTGAGGAGCGCTATGCAGAACTGGCTAGCAATTTTGCCAGCAATGGTGTCGCTATCTCAGATGTTCTTGAGGAACTCCTCCCTGAATCTGAGTTCTTAGAAGAGGATTGATATGTCTATAGAGTTGCTGAAGAAATTAACAGGCGAAGAAGATACTCAGCTTCTCATGTTACTCCAAACGAGGGCTACAAATCTTATCTTATCAGAGACTAATCGCACATCTTTGACGTCTGCTTTAAATCTCTTAATACCTGAGGTTGCTATCGAGCTCTACAATCGTTCAGGAAGCGAGGGAGAGCAGTCTAGGAGTGAAGGTGGTATAGCAGTAGTCTACGGAGAAAACGGCCTGTCTACGGGTCTTCTACAGCGTATACGCATGCACAGACTAGCAAGGGTGGCAGGTCATGTTTTTGAAAAAGAGTAGATTGAAACCTTACCTAATGCGACGGTTTGAAAAGACTGTCACTGAGGAAGGTGTCGCAAAAGAAGGATATACCAAAGAAGCTGAGACAGTCCTCCTTGAATTGTGGCCAGCTAGTAGCAAATTACAATCTGAATTGTACGGTGAGCGTGTCAATGATATTTTGAACGCAAATGCCGACAAGTCAGCTACTATCAAAGTGAAAGATGGTGTGTGTATCGATAGCCAGACAGAAGTGACTCACAGGGTTATTTCTAAAAAGGTCTATACGCATCATCAAGTTTTGGAGTTAGAACGTGTCAGAGCTACTAGGGGCAGATAGGCTTATAGCTAAATGTAGACGATTGGCTAGTAAAAAAAAACTGGCGAGGATATCGTCTTACGTGCGGTACACAATGCTGCTAAAAAGGTTGTCCAGGCTGATGCTAAAAGACTAGCACCAGGTAACAATGGAGATCTTAGGAACAGTATTAAGACTAGGGTTAAAATGGACGGGGATAAGGCTATAGGCGAGGTTTACACAAATCTGCACTACGCCCCTTACGTTGAGTTTGGAACGGGACCAAAAGGACAAGCTAGCCATTCTGGTATCTCTCCAGAGGTCAGCGTAACTTACAAATCTAGTCCATGGTATGTGCATGAAGACCAAATCAATGTAGGACCTTACCACTTTCAAAAGATTGGGGAGTTCTACAAGATGTACGGTCAACCTGCTCAGCCTTATCTTTATCCAGCTTTGAGAGATAATCAAGAGCGTGTGTCTAAGAATATTTCAAATTATGTCCGTAGAAAGATAAGAGAACAAATAAAATGATCAATATCAAGCCTGTTATTTATAAAGAATTACAAAAGGTCGCAGATAATGTGACTGATACTTATCCTAGCGATTGGGAGACTTTCCCAGTCGTTATTTTTTTGGAAGAACAAAACAAGCCGGGGGAATGGTTTGATGACCAAGAACAAAAATCCTCTATTCGCTATAAGGTGGATATCTTTGACGATACCAGCACTAGTGAGTTAGCTGTTAAAATCAATCAGATTTTTGAGTCTTTAGGTTTACGAAGAACTGACTGCCAAGATGTGCCAGACCCGTCTCATTTGAGACATAAGGTCATGCGTTTTGAAGGTGTCGTTGACTTACACTCAGAGCTTGTTTTTCAATTTAGAATGGAGAATTAAAAATGTTAGCAAACGGAATTACGCTCTCTTACGGAGAAGCTAAAGGAACTTATACCAAACTTGTTGGATTGAAAGAAGTACCAGAGTTTGGTATTGAACCTGAAAAAGTAGAGAACACTACTCTTGAAGATAGGGTGAAGAAGTACGAGTTTGGTATCGGTGATGCAGGGGAATTGGAATATAAATTCTCTTACAAAAACGATAGCGCAACTGCTCCATACCGTGTATTACGTAAGGCAGCGGACAGTAAGAAGAAACTTTTCTTTGAACAAACTTATCCTGACGGTACTAAGGTCAATTTTGAAGGCCAAGTATCTGTCAAACTTGGCGGTGGCGGTGTCAATGCCGTTATCGAGTTCACACTTAAGATTGCATTGCAATCTGAATTGACATTCGTTGATGGTATTGGAGGTTAATTAAATGGCGTTACCTTACTCAATTTGGAAGATTAGCGATGAGAAAGAGTTGAAACTCCGACTTTCATCTCATCAAGCAGCAAAAGTAGAAGAAAAAATCGGCATGAACCTATTGAAAATCTTCATGCCTGAGGCTGGCGAAGAGTTTCCTTTGCCTCCTTTGAAAGTTGTATTGCTTTTGATTCATGGAGCCTTGCAAAAGTATGAGAATGGTTATTCTCTTGAGGACGTCTATGATCTATACGATGAATACGTGGATAATGGTGGAGACCAAACAACCTTCATGACAGAGGTTTTAATGCCACTCTTTGAAGTATCGGGTTTTACTCCACGAGGAAGCAAGGGCAAGAAAACTTCCAAGAAGAAAATGACAGTAGTCGAGTAATCTTAACGGTAACGCAGATTATTGAGAGGCTTTATCCTATGTTTTTGGACATCGGGGGTAAGCCTCTTGATTTTTGGGATTTGACGGTGCTTGAAATCAGAGAAATGATTGAAAGTTACAACCGCGTCAAAACTCAAGAGCGTAAAGAAAAGATTATTGACTCATACATGCTTTCGCGGATGATAACTAATCATGTTTCCTTATTACTGTCCAATGACGTTAAAATTGCTGAGTTCTGGGAATATGCGCCTGAATTGTTTGTAGAAGAGCAACAAGCAGTAGAACAAGAACGACAAAGACAAGCGCTTTTGTTGCATAAGGAACGGATGCGTGATTTCGCAGAGAGACACAATCGAAAAAGGAAGGAGGAAATGAATGGCAACTCTTGATGAATTGAAGGTCATGATTGACGCTGAGATAGCACCTTTCAGGAAGAAGATGAAAGAAGTCGAGAATCAGGTCAAGGGGACATCTGACCAAGTGAAGAATGCCACTGCCAAAGTTCGTGAACAGTCGAATTCTATCGGTAGTGTGTTTGGCAAGCTGGCTAAGTTCGCTGGTTTTGCAATCCTTGGTAAGAAATTGCTTGATGTTGGGATGTATTCAACGCAGACAGCTCTTGAAGTAGCAGCGTCTATGAACCAAATCAAGCGCCAGATGGGCGAGAGTTCGCAATCTTTCTTAAAATGGGTTAACGATAACGCCAACGCGATGAATATGGGTGTGGGTGAGGCGACCAACTACGGTGCAGTCTACTCAAACCTATTTTCTGGATTTATAAAAGATACCAACAAGCTAAGCGCCTATACTGCTAAAATGTTGCAGACATCGGCAGTTGTTGCTGAAGGTTCAGGGCGCACGATTACAGACGTTATGGAGCGGATCCGCTCGGGTTTGCTAGGGAACACCGAAGCGATAGACTTTTGTCGCACCGCTTAGAAATAGGCGGATTAAGAACTTACCAAAATCGGTAGAACTCTAAATTTTAAGTAATTAAAACATGACGATACCGAGGTAAACTAAGCAATTAAAAAGGCTTAGTCACCGTAGAGCATAGGGATTGAACCTGTGCTTTTTGTTTTGCCAAAAAGTATAGAATAAAATATCCCCACGAGTGGTAAGCACCTAAACAATTCGGTTGTAGGTGAAAATATATGCCGAACTTACAAGAAATTGTAAGAAGTATGGATAAAAAGCCATGCGATAACATTATTGAGAAGACCTAGGAATCAACGTCAATGTGGCTATGATTGAGTCTACTGAAGCCTTTAAGAAATTCGCAAACGGACAGAGCTGGCAACAGTTGGACTACCAAACCCAGCAACAAATCCGCCTTATGGCTATTCTGGAACAGGCTACAGCCAAGTACGGAGATACCTTATCCAACTCAGTCAACGGTAGTATCAGCCTGTTTAAGTCGCTGATGAAAGATAGTGCATTGAATCTGGGTAACTCTATGTTACCAATTATCAACGCAATTATGCCTGTCTTGAACTCTTTTGCAATGGTCTTGAAGAATGTAACGGCTAAACTCGCTGAGTTTATCGCTTTGATGTTCAACAAGAAAGCGACAGTGAAAGATGGCGTCGGTGGAGCAGTTGGAGACATGGGTAACGCCATGAAAGACGCTGCAGGCGGAGCAGGAGACCTTGCTGATGCAGTGGACGGCGCTGGAGATTCAGCAGGAGGACTTGCTGACAATCTTGGAGATTCGGCCAAAAACGCTAAGAAAGCTGCTAAAGAATTGCTTGGTCTAATGGGATTTGATGAGATTAACATCTTGCAAAAACCAAAAGACGATGATGCGGGCGGTTCTGGCGGTGGAGGCGGTGGCAAAGGTGGTAAAGGAAAGGGAGGCGGTGGCGGACCTTTCAAAGACATCTTGCCAGAAGTCGAGTTGACCGACATGGGCAACCAATTTAAGAGCATTTTCGATGGTCTAGGAGATAAGCTGAAAGGGTTGTTTGACCTTTTCAAAAAAGGTTTTGATGCAGCGTTTAGACCAGAAGGTTTAGAGCGTATCAAAGCTGCTTTAGAACGAATCAAGAAAACTCTTGAAGAAATCGCTACTGACCCAAGGGTTGTAAATGCCTTTAACCGCATGACCGAAAATCGCTTATGCTTTGGGGCAAATAGTTGGTTCGTTAGCCACTATCGGAGTTGGTATCGGTGTACTCCTTACCGAAAGTATTGCAAACGGCCTTGAAAGGCAGAAAGAACGCATTATCAGGGCGCTAGTCGCTTTGTTTGATAATGTTGGTAACATTGCAGAGGCTGTAGGGAATATAGCTCAGGCTTTTTCTAGCGCTTTCTACGATGTCATTACTTCAACTGGTGCGGTTCGTATCGGTAGCGCTATTGTGTCAACTCTATTAAGCTTGACATCTACCATTGTTGAAGTCGGTAGCAAGTTAGCAGGAAGTTTGTTTAAAGGATTTGAAAAAGTCGTTGTGACAAGCGCTCCTAAAATTTCTTCAATGCTTCAAAGCCTTTTAGATATTGTAGCTCCAATATTTGAAACGATTGAGAGTGTTGTTAACAAATTTGGGGATGGCTTAAGTCGTGTTTATGATGAACATGTAGCCCCTGCTATTGACTCTATTGCTAATGCTTTTAACGGATTAATTGACATTATTCAAATTCTTTGGGAAGGAAGTTGGAAGCCTTTTGCAGAGTTCTTGTCTAACACATTCGGCATAAGTATTGAAACCGTTGCTGATTTGCTAGGCGGTATCATACTAGAGTCATTGAAGTTACTAGCTGATACAATTAAGCTAGTAGCCGATGGTTTTACTGCTTTTTCTGATTGGTGTAAAGAAAACAAAGAGGTTATCTCCACGATTGCTAATGTGATTGGTACGCTGTCAGCCGTGTGGCAAGGAATTAAGTTCTTGTCTTGGGCTGAACAAGCTGGAGGACTTGCAGGAGCATTTGAATTATTAAGTGGCAAGGTTTCCTTTATTGTTAGCGGAATTAAAAACCTTGGACTGGCTTTGAAAGCTTTGACATTTGATAAATTGGTTAGCTTCGGAGAAACCATCTATTTGAATGCGTTGTATGCAAAAGACTTTGTAGTCAATTCAGGTAAATTGATTGTAGAGTTAGGAAAAACCGCTCTAGAACTAGGTAAATCTGCATTAGCGTGGGGTGTTCATGCAGCACAAATGGGACTTGCAGCAGCGGCAGAAATCGCTCAATCGGTTGCAGCAGGAGTTGCAGCGGCCGCAACATGGGCGCTAAATGGAGCTATTGCAGTATTGACTAGCCCGATAACTCTGGTTATCGCAGCGATCGCAGCCTTAATCGGTATCGGTGTCTTGCTCTACCAAAACTGGGATACTGTTGTTGAGTTTGCTAAAACTGCATGGCAAGGACTATGTGATTTTATCAGTGGTATTTGTCAAGCGATTGGTGAATTTTTCAGTGGTCTATGGACAAAACTACAAGAAATCTTGAGCCAATAGGACAATGGTTTAGCGAGAAGTTCCAGCAAGCGTGGGACGCTATTGTCAACATCTTCTCCGGTATTGGAGAGTGGTTCTCCGGTGTATTCCAAGGCGCATGGGATGCTATCGTTAATATCTTCACACCAATTGGTTCATGGTTCGGAGAACGTTGGGCGGATGTCACTAGTGCTTTGGCTAATATCGGTGCATGGTTTACTGATATGTTCCAAAAAGCATGGACTGGCTTAACAAACATCTTTAGCAAACTAGGTTCTTGGTTTGGCGAGAGATGGAACGATGTTACAAGTGCGCTATCCAGTGTCTCAAACTGGTTTGGCGATATGTTTACTAATGCATACAATGCAGTAAAAGATGCCTTCAGCTCTATCGGAGACTTCTTTAGAGGTGTTTGGGATACTGTTAAAAGTATCTTCGTTAATGCTGGCCAGATGGTCGGTGAGGCAGTAGGTGGAGCATTTAAGAGTGCTGTCAATGCGGTTCTTGGCACAATTGAGAATGTGGTTAATGGATTTATTGGCATGATTAACGGGGTTTTAGATGTTGTCAGAAATTTGCCTGGTCTAGGATGGGTTGGTAGTGTAAGTACAGTTAGCCTCCCTCGTCTTGCCCGTGGTGGTATCGTTGATAGTCCGACAATCGCCATGATTGGTGAAGCAGGTAAAGAAGCGGTCGTACCACTTGAAAATACAGGTTTCATCCAAACGCTAGGACGAGTTGTCAGTAGCGCAGTAGTAAATGCCATGGCTGGTGTAAGCCCACAAGGTGGATTTTCTGGAGACGGCGACATCGTTATCCAAATCGCAGGCCATGAGTTTGGACGGGTGGCTATCCAAGAAATCAACAAGGAACACGAACGAGCAGGTCAAACCTTGCTCAAGATTTAGGAGGTTAAATGGCACAATTGACAATCAATGGGGTGGCTGTGAAGTCTCCCAAATCTTTTCAGGTCGGTATCCAAGATATCGATGGAGAAACAGGGCGTAATGCCAACGGCGACATGGTGCGTGACCGTATCACGACCAAGCGCAAGTTAGATTGTGAATGGGGTATGCTGACTCAGGAAGAAATGAGTCAGCTTTTAAATGCTGTTTCAGCAGTCTTTTTGAGGTTTCATACCCTGACCCTGTTAAAGGTCAGACGACCGGGACTTTCTACGTCGGCGATAGGACGGCTCCAAGCTATACCTTTACCGAAAAGTTCAAACCTTGGTCTGGCGCTAAATTTAATCTAGTAGAGAGGTAAGAAAATGGACGCTTTAACTAGACGACAATTTGACAGAGCCATGTTTGCCAAGGATAGGACGCTGTCTATCCGTGTTGGTGATTATGCTTCACTGGATATCAAAGAGGCTAGTTTTGAGTATGGCTATATCAAAGGCGATACATACAAGCCCGGTGGAACGTGTGCTGGTAGCGGTAAGATTACCTTTACCAGTATTATTACCACGTTCAACAAGCTGGATATCCTACACCCTGAAATTGGCCTACTGGTTGGGAATACCTACCAGTGGGTTAAGATGGGGGGGAATACTTCATCAACGATATTGAGATTGACCGAAACCGAAACACAACCACGCTTGAGCTTATGGACGGTATGTTTAAGCTTAATCGTGAGTATGTGACAGACTTGCATTTCCCAGCTGAGGTACGAGAGGTTATTCAGGAGATATGCCTGAAAACAGGCATTGAGTTAGCGAATGACTACTTTGGACTCAGCGCTATGCGTTACCATGTCGAGCAAGTTCCTGAGGGCAAGAAACTTTCCTTTAGGGATATGTTGAGTGCTATGACTCAGATGATTGGGATGTCTTGTTTCTTTAACCGAGAAGGGAAGATGGAAATCCGTGATTTAACCGAGTCAAATATCACGATCAACGCAGATAACTACTTCTTGCATGGTTTGACCAAGAGTGAGATTGAGTATCAGATAGCTGGTATCACTTGTAAGACGGATAAGAAGTCTCTGACAGTCGGTATGAAAACAGGTCGGTCATTGGAATTAGACAATGTCTTTATGACTCAGAGCGCTTTAAATGACCTGTATTACAGGCTGAAAAACCTGACTTACTATCCATATAATCTCAACTACCAAGGGCATTTGTTGCTTGAGGTTGGGCAGTGGGTAACCATTCAGACCAATAAGAAAGAGACTTTTAAAGTTCCTGTGTTAAGTCAGAGTTTTACCTTTAAAGGTGGTCTAAGAGGACGAATCAGCGCAGATAGTAAGGCTGGAAATGACACCCAGTATTCTTACGAGGGTACGATTACCAAGCAGATTAAACAACAAGATGGCATTGAAGCCAAAATCCAAACGCAGATAGAAGCAGCAGATAAAGATTTTGACCAAAAGGTCGACAAAATCAAAAAAGACTTTAACGATCAAGTCGAACTTGCCAAGGCCAAGGCGGAGGAAGTCAAGCAAGAACTGTCCGACACTATCAAACAGCGCTTTAATAGCTTTGATAATGGGCCGTTGAAAGAAGCCAAGCGTAAGGTTGAAGAAGCGTTGAGAAATGCTGGTGCAAGCAGCTTTGCTTGCTCAGGAAGCTAAGCGAATTGGGTTAGATTCTGTTGCTAAACTTGAAGCGTTTAAGTCACAGACTACGAGTGCTCAAACAGCTCTATCGGGTGATTTGGACTCTCTGAAACGAACCATCGCGAACGATATTCGGCCGAAGCAGGCACAGGCTGAAGCTGAGATTGCCAAGCAAGTTGAAGCACTTAGCCGAACTAAGAATGAACTGGCTAGTGTGAAGTCGGCTCAAGCGACGTATGAGGAGACAACGACTCGCAGACTGTCAGAGCTGACCAACTTAGCCAATGGCAAGGCAAGCAAGTCAGAACTCACACAGACAGCTGAGGAGTTGAAAAGCAAGATTGCGAGTATGCAGGTTGGGGGGCGGAATTATATCCGAGGAACAAGACGCATGGCTCTAGCCAGCGGATTGTGGACATCAGGTACCTTTAGACCATCAGGCGTTGGGACAGCAAAGACTATTGATGTATCAAACAGTCCAGCGACTGGATTTGATAAAGCAATACGATTGACCTCAAGTAACGCTAGAGACCAAATCGGAATTGCTCAAGACAGGTTTGAAATAATGCCAGGAACTTATACTATTTCTGTTTGGGTGAAAGGTTCAGTTGGGCAAAGAGTTAAGTTGCAAACTCATTGGGAGCCTGACGATGCAACAGGTATAAGTCCATATTTTATCTTGAAAGATGATAAATGGACATATTTGACATTTTCAAGCGAGCGAAAAAGCTGGAACCGTATCAATTGGCTATGTATATCTCGTAAATGCTGATGCGGGAGAATACTTAGATGTTCTTGCGCCCCAGTTGGAAAACGGGAGTTTAGCGACAAGTCCGAAAGAAGCTCCAGAAGATACAGACGGCCAAATCTCAGCAGTCGAATCCAACTTCAAACAGCGTGCTGATTCTCTAGAAGCTGGTGTGAGCCGTCTGACTGAAGGCCTCAGAACCAAAGCGGATATCAGCTCATTAAATGTGACTGCCGAGAATATCAGACAGTCTGTGAAGAGACTTGAGACAGACACGCAGAACAAGCTAAATCAGAAGTTGAGTCTAGCTGAATTTGACGTGCGGGCTGGATCAATTCGTCAGGAAATCCTGAACGCAACCAAGGATAAGGCAGATAAGACTTTGGTTGTGGCTGAAGCTGGGAAATTGCGAGAAGAATTTTCGAAGATGAAAGTCGGTAGTCGCAACTATGCTGAAGACTATGACTTTTCAAGAGGTCTTTGGAATTATAGTCAAGGTGATAACAGTCCACAAGATTGGACTATCTCAAACGGTGAATACAACGTTAAAGGTACGACTAACACTTGGAAGCAGTTCCAAATTTTTTCAAATGAAGGAACTCGTCATTCTTTGAAGAGATCAACAGCTCTTCTCGATTTGGAGCTTGGTGAAACCTACACACTTTCATTTCAAGGAATTTGTTACTCTGGAAACCCAAGCGTATGGGTCTCATTAAAGAGCCAATCGAACAGTATCTGGCACTCCTGAAATCATATATGGCAATTTCAATCTTACGTCTAGCTGGCAGACTTATCAAGTTACTATCCCAGCGCTGACCAAGCCTGATAATTTTGACTTCTGGCGGATTATTCTAGGTTATTCTAAGATCGGCCATGTAGCCTTTCGTAAAGTAGAATTGACCAGAAGCTCTACTCGTATAGATGCAGGTCCTGCTCCTGAAGATGGCAAGACTGACCTGGTCGTTGCCAAGGCTGAATTTGAGAAGACTGCTGAAGGTCTGTCTGCTAAGATGACGGCAGTTGAGCGTTATGTCAATCAAGACGGTCAGCGACAGGAAGCCCTACAGCGTTATACTCGAGAAGAGAGTGCGAGACAAGCGACGGCTGTACGGGAGCTAGTTGCGAAGGACTATGTAGGCAAGTCGACTTACCAAGAAGATGTGAAGGGTATCAATCAGAAGATTGAATCTGTTAAAACTAGTGCGAATAAAGAAATCGCTAGTCAAATCGCAAGCTATCGTCAATCTGTAGATGGTAAGTTCACAGATATTTCGAGTCAGATAACTACTTATAAGCAAGATGTGGGCGGTCAAATCAGTGGTCTATCAAATAGACTTACAAGCAGTGAGCAAGGAACTATTACTCAGATTTCAAATCTTTCAAATCGGGTAAACAGTAACAAACAAGGTACAGATAAGCAGATTTCAAATTTAACTACTCAGGTCGCTACAAACAAGGATAATGCTGAACGACAAATGGGTAGAATATCTGATCAGGTTTCTGCAAACAAAGCAAATGCTGATAGTCAATTTGCAAATGTAACCAATCAACTAGCACGAAAAGTAGAGACTACTGACTTCCAGCGTGTCAAAGAAACCAGCCAACTTTATGAGCGGATTATTGGGACAACTGAAGATGGTATTGAAGATAAGGTCGCTCGCATGGCTATGACCAATCAACTATTTCAAGTTGAGGTATCTAAGAATGAAGGTCTGAAAACCGTTCAAAGGCAGCTTGCTGATTCATGGTCTGTTCAACATATCAACTCAGCTGGAGATATCATCTCAGGAATCAATCTGGGTGCTGACGGTCGAAATCGATTTATAGGAAAAAAACGTTTCATATAACTGGTGAAACCTTGATTGATAATGCAGTCATCAAGTCAGCCATGGTTGATAAACTGAAAACGGCCAATTTTGAAGCTAGTTCCGTCACGACTACGATATTAGACGCCGAAGCGGTGACGGCTGATAAGTTGAAAGTTGATAATGCGCTTATTAGAAAACTCACTGCAAATGAAGCATTTATTGAACAACTAATTTCTAAACGTATTTTCACGACAAGAATCGAGTCCGTCATTTCTAGCTCAACCTTCTTACAAGCCTATCAAGGTGAAATTGGAGGTTTCACCATTGGTCGTTTTGATCAAGGAAGAGGTCGCTGGATTTCGGGTGTTAATCAGTTCTCTGTTGGCATGGGAAATGGCGAAGGAGGAAGCTACAATGGCGAAAATACTGCATTTTGGGCGAATTGGGGTTACAGTTGGAACTATCCCGGTCCCAATGCCTGGTATGTAACAACGTCAGGAAATATGTATTGTCGAAACGGAGCGGACTTCCACGGCAATGTTGACTTTTCGAATAGATCAACAGTGAATTTTTATAGTCAACCGTCGTTTTCAAAAGGAGCAGTGATAAATGGTAGTTTGAATGTGTCTGGTCGTATTACGTATAGTGGCGGTGAGTGGCTTTACTCACCTATATATAATAAATTATGGAAAGATTATTCACAAGGCGGTGAGTGGCTATATTTGGATAGACAAGGTAACAGTGGTAGAGACTGGATTGAGATGAATAAAAGAATCTCAGACCGTCGCTATAAATCCAATATTCAAGATAGTCAAGTATCTGGTCTGGATGTCATCGAAAAGCTGAAGACTTACAGCTATCGTAAGGAGTACGATGGCAAAATTGAGGATATCGCTTGTGGTATCATGGCTCAAGATGTTCAGAAATATGCCCCTGAAGCATTTTTTGAAAACCCTGATGGTGCTTACTCTTATCGCACATTTGAACTTGTGCCTTATTTAATCAAGGCCATTCAAGAATTAAATCAAAAAATAGAAAAAATGGAGAAGACAATAGCATGAATAACAACATGGACGCAGTAGTAAATCAGTTAACACTTGATTCGTTGACTAAAAAACTAGCAGTCAGCGAGCAAGAATCAGCTAAGAACGAGGCTCTTTATTTGTATGCAGCAAGCGAATTGCACACGATGAAAGAGGTTCTAGAATATGACTCAGCACTTAAAGAACTATTTGAAGAAACACAAGCTAAAATGAAAGGAACTAACTAATGAATTACGAAGTAGCAATTAAACCATATCTTAAAGGTGCAGAAAATGTGACAGTAGTCGCAATCAAGATGGAAAACAACGGACGCTATAGCTATGAGCAATGTGAGTTACCGGGCGATCATACGCAGGACAATGAAGCGACCTTGATTCAAGCAGTGCTGGACCATATCCGCACAGAACTTGACCCAACGAGCGCCATCGTGCAAGCACAGGCTAAGCTTCAAGAAGCTGAACAGAAATTGGCTGAGACGGAAGCTAAACAGACGGCTACAGATCAAGCTGTTAAGCACAATCAAGAAGAAACAGACCGCTATGGTAAAATCATCCATGCGGTCGTTTTAAATGCTGTAGCTGGCAAGACAATCGCTTATGGAACTAACTACAAGGAATTGGTGGAACTCATTCCACTTGCCGAAGTTGGTAAGCATTACCTGGCACATGACTTGATTACTATTGAAGACCCAGCACACGTTGAGGTGGATGGCGAAGGCAAGCGTATCTTGGTGCAGTTGAACAAGGAATTTACCTACAACGGTGAACCAGTCAGCGACTTTGCCCGTAACGGTCGTCTTGAAATGGACGGAACAGGCGCAGCATGGAAGTACGAGCCTAAAGGATAGAGGTGCCTATGGACGTCTTACAATCGACAGAGCATTTCTTTATGAACGTGCTACCAGTGGCTACTCCAATCATCATAGCTTGGTTGGGCTATAAAGTGCCAAAGAAATCAAAGGAACTGACAGACCAAATCATTTCTGAATTGAATGATGTCAAGAAACAAATCAAAGATGTCCAGATTACCGCTGACGAGAACAACGCCAAAATTGACGAAGTACAGGCAAAGCTAAAATTGCACGACGATGCGCACCTTGTCACGATGAGGATGCGCCTCGATCGTGATATTCGTAGGGCAATCCGTCGTGGTTTTACTACAAAAGATGAGTTCTACGTAGTGGAGAACATGCACAATAGCTACAAGGCTTTTAGGGTGGTAATGGCTACATCGACCACCTGTACAACAATTTTGAGTCGTTGCAGATTAGAGATGACATCTTAGTTGAAGATGAGAAAGGAAAAACATATGACACAATTTAATGAATTTATTATTGCTTTTGCCACAGGCTTTTTAGCAGTAGCAGCAGGCAGTATCGTAAAAGCAGTGAAGGACTATCTTTTGCGAAAAGGCGGAGAAAAAGCTGTAAAAATCGCTGAAATCCTAGCCAGAAACGCAGTTCATGCCGTGGAACAGGTAGCTCAAGAGACAGGCTTTAAAGGTGAGGAAAAACTTGAACAAGCTCGCACTAAAATCCGTGCAGAGCTGACCAAATATAACATCAGCATGACCGACAAGGACTTGGACACTTTTGTAGAGTCAGCAGTTAAACAGATGAATGATGCTTGGAAAGGACAAGAGTAATGGATATCGATACAAGCAGACTACGTACAGGATTGCCCCAGGTTGGTGTGCAACCTTACAGACAGGTACATGCGCACTCTACGGGAAACCGCAACTCAACCGCTCAAAACGAGGCAGACTACCACTACAGAAAGGACCCTGAACTTGGGTTCTTTTCTCACGTTGTCGGTAATGGAAGAGTTATGCAGGTAGGCCCTGTAAATAACGGATCTTGGGACGTTGGGGGCGGTTGGAACGCTGAGACCTATGCAGCAGTTGAACTGATTGAAAGCCATTCAACTAAGGAAGAGTTCATGACAGACTACCGTCTGTATATCGAATTGTTACGCAATCTAGCAGATGAAGCAGGTTTGCCAAAAACGCTTGATACAGACGACTTGGAAGGCATCAAAACGCACGAATACTGTACCAATAACCAACCTGACAACCATTCAGACCATGTTGACCCTTATCCCTATCTGGCTAAATGGGGTATCAGCCGTAGCCAATTCAAGCAGGATATTGAAAACGGCTTGAGCGTTGAGACTGGCTGGCAGAAGAACGACACAGGCTACTGGTATGTACACTCAGACGGATCTTATCCAAAAGACAAGTTTGAGAAGGTCAACGGAACCTGGTATTACTTCGACAGCTCAGGCTACATGCTTGCAGACCGTTGGAAGAAGCACACAGACGGCAATTGGTACTACTTTGACCAATCAGGAGAAATGGCCACAGGTTGGAAGAAAATCGCTGACAAGTGGTACTATTTCGACGTAGAAGGTGCCATGAAGACAGGATGGGTCAAGTACAAAGACACTTGGTACTATCTCGACAGCAAGGACGGAAACATGGTATCTAATGAATTCGTCAGAGCAGGTCAAGGCTGGTACTATCTCAAACCAGACGGAACAATGGCAGACAAGCCAGAGTTCACAGTTGAGCCAGACGGCTTGATTACGACTAAATAATTTAAAAAATAAAATGAAAGGAAAACTTTTCTAAAATGTTTATCTACCGCAGGCTTAGGCTTGCGGTTTTTTTGTTTGCTCTGAAATTGACTTGTTGACGTTAACAAATAGCTTTATAAAGTGCTTGGTTGCCAATTTTGTTGACGTTAACAAAATTAGAGTTTGTATTTCTATTTTGCAAAAAAACACGCATTTTGAACGATTAGAAATAGAAATTACAATCCTATTGTTCAAAAAAAGCGTTTTCTTGAAAAATAGGGAGGGTGAATGTAGGGTATTATTGTCAAAAAAACGGTGTTTTGTCAAAAAAATAAAAACAGCGAAATTACTCACTGATCCTTTTTGGAAACTATTAGAATTAAATTGCAACCTTCTCAACTATACGGGCAAATATGAGTATGAAAAATGAATACGATGATGAATACGATTTAAAAAAATGATAGCAATTAACGAAAAATGATTTTTAAAGAAAAAAATAAGTAAAAAACTCAACTATTGAAAATCAATGACAACTATTTGTAAACGTTTTTTAACTTATACCATAGTTCGTGACAGTTCCGGCTTTTTTTGATAAAATCATACAGTATGCCCTTGGGCACAAAGTATGAACTGGGACTGTCTTTCCCAGCTTCGGAGGTAAAAAATGTCAGATTCACCAATCAAATATCGTTTGATTAAGAAAGAAAAACACACGGGAGCTCGTCTGGGAGAAATCATCACTCCCCACGGTGCCTTCCCAACACCTATGTTTATGCCAGTTGGAACTCAAGCCACTGTCAAAACTCAGTCGCCTGAAGAATTGAAGGAGATGGGTTCGGGAATTATCCTATCAAACACCTATCATCTCTGGCTTCGCCCTGGAGATGAACTCATTGCACGCGCAGGTGGTCTCCACAAGTTCATGAATTGGGACCAGCCTATCTTGACAGATAGTGGTGGTTTTCAGGTTTATTCCTTAGCAGATAGCCGTAATATCACAGAAGAAGGCGTAACTTTTAAAAACCATCTCAATGGTTCTAAGATGTTCCTATCACCAGAAAAAGCCATCTCTATTCAGAATAATTTGGGCTCAGACATCATGATGTCCTTTGACGAATGTCCTCAGTTTTATCAGCCTTATGACTACGTTAAGAAATCAATCGAGCGTACCAGTCGTTGGGCTGAGCGTGGTTTGAAGGCTCACCGTCGTCCGCATGACCAAGGTTTGTTTGGAATTGTGCAAGGGGCAGGATTTGAAGACCTTCGTCGCCAATCGGCTCATGACCTTGTCAGCATGGACTTCCCAGGCTACTCTATCGGTGGCTTGGCAGTGGGAGAAACCCACGAAGAGATGAATGCTGTCTTGGACTTCACAACCCAACTGCTACCTGAAAACAAACCTCGCTATTTGATGGGTGTGGGAGCGCCAGATAGCTTGATTGATGGGGTGATTCGTGGGGTAGATATGTTTGACTGTGTCTTGCCGACTCGAATCGCTCGTAACGGTACTTGTATGACCAGTCAAGGACGTTTGGTTGTCAAAAATGCCCAGTTTGCTGAGGACTTTACGCCACTCGATCCTGAGTGTGATTGCTACACATGTAAGAACTATACACGCGCCTACCTTCGTCACCTGCTTAAGGCTGATGAAACCTTTGGTATCCGCTTGACTAGCTATCACAATCTTTACTTCTTGCTTAACCTGATGAAGCAAGTGCGACAAGCCATCATGGATGACAATCTATTGGAATTCCGTGAGTATTTTGTGGAAAAATATGGCTATAATAAGTCAGGACGTAATTTCTAAAATGGAATTGATATAAGCTAAAAATCCTAAGTTTTCTCTTAGGATTTTTCTTCTTTTTTTGATAGAATAAAGTGTACAATGAAAGGAAGAATAAACTCGTATGCGCATTAAATGGTTTTCCTTGATTAGGATTACAGGTTTACTACTGGTACTCTTGTATCATTTCTTTCAGACGATCTTTCCTGGAGGATTTTTCGGGGTAGATGTCTTTTTCACATTTTCAGGTTTTCTTATTACGGCTCTACTTATCGAAGAATTTTCTAAAAACCATGAGATTGATTTGATAGGATTTTTTAGAAGACGCTTTTATCGGATTGTGCCACCTGTGGTTTTGATGGTCTTGGTAACCATACCCTTTACCTTTCTAGTTCGACAAGATTATGTGGCTGGAATTGGGGGTCAGATTGCAGGAGTCTTAGGCTTTATGACCAACTTCTATGAACTGCTAACAGGTGGGAGTTATGAATCTCAGTTCATTCCTCATTTGTTTGTTCATAATTGGAGCTTGGCTGTTGAGGTTCACTACTATATTCTTTGGGGATTGGCAGTTTGGTTCTTATCCAAACAGGCTAAATCAAATGGTCAGTTGAAGGGAATGGTTTTTCTCTTGTCTGCTGCTGCCTTCTTGATTAGCTTCTTCTCCATGTTTATTGGTAGTTTTCTAGTAACCTCTTATTCCTCTGTCTACTTCTCTAGTTTAACTCATGTCTATCCATTCTTTTTGGGAAGTGTACTAGCAACGATTGTAGGAGTTCGTCAGACGACTTCCCTCGTCAAGCAGTTGGATAAAATCTGGGATTTACGCAAGACCCTGTTGATTTTTGCAGGAGGTTTTGGCCTCTTACTAATTTTGACCTTCTTTGTCAAATTCACTTATCTTTTTGCCTATCTTATTGGCTTCTTGCTTGCCAGTCTTGCAGCTCTTGCTATGATTCTTGCAGCGCGTGTCTTACATGAAAAGACTCCTAATATGCAGGAGCCAAAGATTATCAGCTTTTTAGCAGATATTAGTTATACGGTTTATCTCTTCCATTGGCCTTTCTATATCATTTTCTCACAGTTGACATCAAATCTTCTTGCTGTGTTACTAACTTTGATTTTTTCTTATGGCTTTGCCAGTCTGTCATTCTATGTATTGGAACCTTGGATTGCAGGCAAGAACACACCTGTTTTACAAACCCTCCGTCCCCTGCCTTATATTCACGCAATTCTTGCAACAAGTACAGGAATCTTGACCATCATTGTCTGCACGGTGACCTTGTTGGCACCACAAGTAGGAGCCTTTGAGACAGACTTGAATGTCAATGGTTTGAAGCAAGCTGCTAGTAATATTGCCCAAACAAAAGTGATGGCAGAACGAGCAGAAGCTGATAGCCTAGGAATCGCTGATGGCACTATGCTAATTGGTGACTCGGTGGCTTTAAGGGCAAATACAGCCCTGCAGACAGCCCTTCCAGGAGCACAGATTAATGCGCAGGTCAGCAGAACAACCAAGACCGCCGATGAAATCATGCTAAATAATAGCCAGAATAAATTTCTACCAAAGATGGTGGTTATTGCAACTGGGGTAAATAATCCTGAAAATTACAAGGAAGACTGGGATAGTATCGTAAAAAATCTTCCTAAGGGCCACCATATGATTTTGGTAACTCCTTATGAGGGAGATAAGACAAAAGAGACCTATGCAATCGTTGAGAAGGCTGCTGCCTATATGAGAGAATTGGCAGAGAAGACTCCTTACATCACGATAGCAGATTGGAATCAAGTTGCTAAGGAACATCCTGAAATCTGGGCAGGAACAGACCAGGTCCATTTCGGAAGTGACACTAGTAAAATTGAAGCAGGAGCAAAATTGTATGCAGACACGATTGCTACAGCCTTGCAAACAGCTCAAGACAAGCCAGTCAAATCAAAATAACTTGTATTAAAAAGAGAAGAGTTGGAGAAATCCAGCTCTTTTAAAATATCTCTAGAAAATAGGTCTATACCATTTACAAATAAAAAAGAAAGGTTTATAATGTAATTGACATAATAAATTGTAGAATCAATCTTTTAAGGAGGTTAACATTATGCCTAACTATATTAAAGCGGATCAGTTTTTCTACCCACACGGAGTTCGTCGTGGAGGTTACCTGGAACTTGTGGACGGCAAGTTTGGAAAACATGTAGAACAAATTCCTGAAGGAGCTGAGGTGATTGACTATACAGGTTATAGCATTGCTCCAGGACTTGTGGATACCCACATTCATGGATTTGGTGGTGTGGATGTTATGGATAATAACATCGAAGGAACGCTTCATACCATGAGTGAAGGGCTCCTCAGCATGGGGGTAACGAGTTTCTTGCCAACTACTTTGACATCTTCTTATGAGCAATTGCTCGCGGTAACAGAAAATATCGGTGCGCGTTATCAGGAAGCAAGTGGAGCTAAGATTCGTGGAATTTATTTTGAAGGCCCATATTTCACAGAGAAATACAAGGGAGCTCAAAACCCTGCCTACATGAAAGATCCCTCGTATGGATGAGTTTCGTGCTTGGCAACAAGCAGCAAATGGCTTGCTAAATAAAATTGCCCTTGCGCCAGAGCGTGAAGGTGTAGAAGACTTTGTACGTACAGTTACGGGAGAAGGTGTGACGGTTGCTCTTGGTCACTCAGATGCAACATTTGATGAAGCTAAAAAAGCAGTCGATGCTGGGGCGAGTGTTTGGGTACATGCCTACAATGGGATGCGTGGTTTGACTCACCGCGAACTCGGTATGGTTGGAGCCATGTATCAATTGCCACATACCTATGCAGAGTTGATCTGTGACGGTCATCACGTAGATCCAAAAGCCTGCGAAATTCTTATCAAACAAAAAGGAACTGAAAATATTGCTCTTATCACAGACTGTATGACAGCGGGTGGATTGGAAGACGGAGACTATATGTTGGGAGAATTCCCAGTAGTAGTTGCAAATGGAACTGCACGCCTCAAATCGACAGGTAACTTGGCAGGTTCTATCCTCAAACTCAAGGACGGTTTGAAGAATGTGGTTGACTGGAACATTGCCTCTCCACACGAAGCAGTCATGATGGCCAGCTTCAACCCAGCAAAATCTGTTCACATTGATGATGTTTGTGGTCAAATCCGTGAAGGCTATGACGCTGACTTTATCGTATTAGATAAAGATTTGGAATTGGTAGCAACCTATCTAGATGGTGTGAAACGTTATCAAGCATAAGAGAGAAGGCAGAAGTTAGAGGCTAGCTTCTGCTTTTTTATTATGTGACTACTAGTCCGTAAGGAAGCAGATCAAATTAGATGGCTGGATTTTTTTATCGAAAAATTAA
>BNJU01000096.1_pt1 | contig 71223 bp, 100 predicted proteins | sample 8539281 | NCBI WGS metagenome assembly BNJU01 (sample SAMD00202456, study PRJDB9452) | human saliva metagenome | isolation source: human saliva | place: Japan | reverse complement strand
TGGTGGCTATCTCTTTTACCCTGTGTGACCAGATCAGTGGCTTGGTCGTGATTTCACAGGGAGTAGATGGTGTGACCTTGCAGTCTTCCATCAATTATTTGAAAGCAGGGCGCCTAGGAGATATCCTCACGATTCACGGGGAATGTGTCCACAGTGGGCGGACAACTCGGGTTGTCGATGTCGATATCACCAATCAGGAAGGTGTCAATGTCTGTAAGGCCACCTTTACCATGTTTGTAACGGGAGAAAGAGATGAATCAGCAAAAGTACGCATTTAAAAACTATATCTTTGATTTTTATGGAACCTTGGTCGATATCGAAACCGATGAGTCAAGTCCAGTCTTATGGGAGACCATGGCCCAAATCTACCAGTCCTATGGTGCTCATTATACAGGGGAAAGCCTGCAAGCACGCTATAAGGAGTTGGTGAAGCAAGCTGAGGAAAGTATCGCTAAGGAAAAACAAGTCACTTATCCGGAGATTGACTTGACCGTGATCTTTGTTCAACTTTATCTAGAAAGTCATCCAACAGGAGCCAGTGTCCATCATCTCAAAGAGTGGGGTCGTTTGATTGCTCGGACCTTCCGTGTTCTCTCTCGCAAACGCTTGGAGCTTTACCCACACACGAAAGAAGTCTTAGAAGATATGAAAGGGCTGCAGGGTTGTCGGCTCTATCTCTTATCTAATGCACAAGCGGACTTTTACCAACCCAGAGATTGATTTGGTCGGCTTGAGAGAGATTTTCCATGATATTTATTTGTCGTCAGATGCTGGGATTCGCAAACCTCAGTCCGAATTTCTCGTGAAAGTGATCAAAGAACACCAGTTGAATCCTGATAAAACGGTCATGGTAGGGAATGACTTCACTACAGATGTAGCTGTAGCGAAAAGTATTGGTATGCAAAAGTATCTTGATCAATACCTTCCCATACTCTGAAGAAGAACTACGAGATAGGAGTCAAGCGGGCGTGCGCGTGGTTCGAGGCATTCAAGAATTACAAGAAGATTAAAGGTTATTATCGATTCTAGGAGGTCGAGTTGCCTCCTCTTTTGTACAAAATGCTAGAGTTGAGCAGTATTTGTCAAAACGTCCCTTTCATGGTATACTATGGGAGTTAATTTTGCTAAGGAGATTGAAATGAATAACTTACCAAACTGTCCAAAAATGTCATTCAGAATATGTCTATGAGGATGGAGCCCTCTTGGTCTGTCCAGAATGTGCTTATGAATGGAACCCAGCTGAAATCGTTGAAGAAGATGGTGTCGTTGCGATTGATGCCAATGGAAACAAATTGGCTGATGGGGATACTGTCACCTTAATCAAAGACTTGAAAGTCAAGGGTGCAAAAGATTTGAAACAAGGAACGCGTGAAAAAAACATTCGCATTGTTGAAGGCGACCACAACATTGATTGTAAGATTGATGGATTTGGCGCAATGAAACTCAAATCAGAATTTGTGAAGAAGATTTAAGAATAAGAAGGAGGGCTTAGCCCTTTTCTTTCAGGAGAATACTATGAAATTCAAACTATTGTTTAGTTATCGTTTTCTATTGTTTATCTTAAGTGTCATCGGTGTTTATCTGCAACTCACCAAGCATGGTGGCTTTGGGATGATGCTTTATTACACCATTTTGTCTAACATGTTGGTCATGTTCTTCATGGGAGATATGGTTTGGCGCATGCTTCGTGGTCGTTCAACCCAGACCCAGGGCTATCTTCGCTTGAAGGGTGGTGTCACCATGTCTATCATGATCACCTGTGTCATCTACCACTTTATGCTAGCACCGATCGCGACACCTGAGAAGTTTTACCGTTTGGAAAACTTCCTCTGTCATTACATTGTTCCTTTGATGTTTTTCTTTGATACCCTGGTCATTGATAAACCCAAACAGTACCGTAAGTCGGATCCGTTAGCTTGGACCTTGCTTCCCTTGCTCTATATGGTCTTTGCATTGATAAACGGTTTGGTCCTTAAATGGCCAGTACCTGGCGCTAAAGACAGTCCTTTCCCTTATTTCTTTATCAATGTCAATCGTTTTGGCTGGCTCTATGTCGCTAAGATGGCGACTATCATTTTTGTCGCTTACTTACTAGCTGGATGTGGCCTGTTTGCCCTGAAGAGAATTGGTAAAAAAGGAACAGATCATTATTAAATAGAAGATTTGTTGATAAAAATCCGAACATTAGTAGAAAAAAATAAGTTTTTTCTTGCATCCCTCTATAAACTGTGATATAGTATGGATAATTAAATAGTCCTTTAATCCTGTCCCGTGAGGCAGGCAAGGAGTCTGATCAAAATAAGGGGTGAACTAGATGCGTTCTAGGTCTTATCTCTTAGTATTTTTCTGAAGCCTCCTTGAAAAAGGAGGCTTTTTTCTATCAATTAGGAGGAAAAGATGAAGATCAAAGAAGTCGTTGATGATTTGACCATGAAGCGAGCTATTACTCGCATCACATATGAAATCATCGAACGGAATAAGGATCTGAGCCAAATTGTTTTGGTAGGGATCAAAACTCGTGGCGTTTCATTGCCAATCGCATCAAAGAACGGTTAGCACAGCTAGAACAAATAGAAGTTCCAGTCTGTGAATTGGATACCAAGCCTTTCCGTGATGATATCAAAGTAACAGAAGATTCAACCGTTTTACCAGTAGATATTACTGGCAAAGATGTCATCCTGATTGATGATGTCCTTTATACAGGGCGGACCATTCGAGCAGCCATCGATAATCTTGTCAGTCGTGGACGTCCATCGCGTGTCAGCCTGGCAGTCCTTGTGGATCGTGGTCATAGAGAATTGCCGATCCGACCAGATTACGTTGGAAAGAACATTCCAACAAGTCGATCAGAGGAAATCATTGTTGAGATGACTGAGCTGGATGGTCAAGATCGCATCTTGATCGAGGTGAGTGAATAAGGTAGTTTTCAAATCGTCGCTATATACAGGAGTGACTGAGGGAGCTTCCTGTATCGTTTTCACATATGCATATCTTTGGAATGGAGTTACAACATGTCTACAAATCAAATCGCACTTAAAAACCTTGTCTCAATGGAAGCTTTATCAAACGAAGAAGTTATGGCCTTGATTAAGCGTGGAATTGAGTTTAAAAATGGAGCAAAGGCTCATTATGATGAGCAACATATCGTGTCTAACCTCTTCTTTGAGTCGTCAACACGTACGCACAAAGCATTTGAAGTGGCTGAGTTGAAATTGGGTTGTGATCTCCTTGACTTTGATGTGAAAACGAGCTCTGTAAACAAGGGTGAAACTCTCTATGATACGATTTTGACCATGTCAGCTCTCGGAGTAGATATCTGCGTCATCCGTCACCCAGAAGTAGACTACTACAAGGAATTGATTGAAAGTTCAACCATCACAGCCTCTATTGTCAACGGGGGAGATGGGTCTGGTCAACACCCAAGCCAAAGTTTACTAGACTTGATGACCATCTATCAAGAGTTTGGTCACTTTGACGGTTTGAAGGTTTGTATCGCTGGTGACTTGGATCACTCACGGGTTGCAAAATCCAATATGCAGATTTTGAAACGGTTGGGCGCAACCCTCTACTTTGCTGGTCCAGACGAGTGGAGAAGTGCGGAGTTCGAAGAATATGGAACCTTTGTGACGATTGATGAAGTCGTTGAAGAGGTCGATGTCATGATGTTCCTCCGTGTGCAACACGAGCGTCATGACTATGAGTCTCTCTTCTCAAAAGAGAACTACCATCGTTTGCATGGGTTGACACAAGAACGCTATGATCGTATGAAAGATTCAGCTATCTTGATGCACCCAGCTCCAGTAAACCGTGATGTGGAGATTGCTGATCACTTGGTAGAAGCTCCTAAATCACGCATCGTGGAGCAAATGACCAACGGTGTCTTTGTCCGCATGGCTATCATCGAAGCGGTTTTAGCTGGACGGAAATAATAGAGTTAGAAAATAGAAAGGAGAAGTGAGAGAGTCTACAAAAAGGTGGTCTTTTCTCACTTTTCTTTTTGGAGTCTGTAAGGAGAATTTATGGTAAAACGTCTCTTAGTATTAGAAGATGGGACGGTTTTTGAAGGAACTGGTTTTGGAGCTGATACCTATGTCAGTGGGGAATTGGTCTTAAATTCTGCCATGACGGGTTATCAAGAATTGATTACCGATCAATCCTATAAGGGTCAAATTTTAGCCTTTACTTTTCCAGTTATTGGAACAACAGGAATCAATCGAGATGATTACGAATCGATTTTTCCAGGTTGTCTAGCTGTGGTAGTGAACCAATTAGCGAGCCATCCCAGTAATTGGCGCAGACAGTTGTCCTTGGATACATATCTTAAGAAACACAACATTCCAGGGATTCAAGGAGTCGATACCAGAAGGCTGGCTAAAATTGTTTCTAAGTATGGGAGTATGAAGGTTACAGTGGTTAATGAAGGGGATGCGATTGAGCATATCCTAGATCAACTTCGGGCAACCGTCCTACCTTTTGACCAAGTCCGTCAAGTATCGACCAAAACACCTTATGCAGCACCAGGATTTGGTAAGAGTATTGTCTTGATCGATCTGGGCTTGCGTCATTCGGTTTTACGTCAATTAATCGCGAGAGGATGTAATGTAACGGTCGTTCCTTATTCCCTTAAATTGAAAGAATTGAAGGATTTGCAGCCGGATGGGATCATTCTATCCAGTGGTCCAGGGAATCCCCATCATATTGATAGTATTTGCCAGGTCATTGCTAAAATTGACCCTCATATACCGATTATGGGAATCGGCTTGGGGGCAGAATTACTGGCCCTTGCCCACGGAGGGAGCCTCAACAACCTAAAAAGGCCTCATCGAGGACTCAACATTCCAGTAAAAGAGGTTGCTACTGGGAAGGTCGAAATTACTAGCCAGAATCACCAGTACAACATTGAACGTGATACCCTTCCACGTGATTTTTCTGATTACCCATGAGGGAGCTTCATGATCACTCTATCGAGGCTTTTTCGTCACCGCTATCTTCCCTTGATAGGTGTCCTCTACCATATTGAGTCCAGTCCAGGACCAAGGGAAAGTCTTTATTTCTATGATGAATTTATGGATTTGATTGAAAGTAAATTAGACGAAAGAAGGGAGGAGTTATGGTCATGAATCAAGTAACACTTTTGTGTGCAGAATCCTTCAATGATGTCAGTTTGCTTGGAGCACTCACTTCTTGTCCCTTATTAAAAAGAACGTGGCTACCAAACAGAAATCCTCTATTGTGGAGATGAGAACGAGATTACCAAAGAAGCTGGAGATGCTGTTTCCGTTATTCGTTTAAAGTTGGATAGTCTAAAAGAAGCCCTTCTAGCAACAAATACAAGAAACTTACTACTGTCTTTTGCGGACAAGCAACTCCTTGGCTTATTATTCCGATTGGAGGAAATTGGGTTTCTTAAGGAGCACAAGATCCGTACTCTAGGAACTTCGCTTCGGCAGTACAGAGCCTTTTACCATCAGGCAGACCAAAAGTCATTTTTACAGGACTTGGGTTATCAAGTTCCTTCCTCTTCCTTGGTTTCGACAGTCAGAGAGGCCATTGAGTTTTCGGAGCAGATTCAATTTCCTATTGTTGTTTGGCCACTTGCCAGCAAGCATGGGCAAGGCCGTCGGATCGCTAATAACTTGGATGATTTATGTGAGGCTGTCGAAAATGGGCTAGAAAGTATCGCCACAAGGTCAGTGTTTGTTGGAGTTCTCGACAGTTGGTTTCAAGGAGTTGGAATATGTCGTAGTCCGAGATCGACAGGATAATTATTATCTTGCGGGAAATATTGAGAGTGTAGACCCGGTGGGGATCCATTCCAGTGATTCCTATCAAGTCATCCCTAGCCTGACCTTGACGGATACAGAGCACCAGACCTTGCGGGAGGCAGCTTTTGTCGATTGTTCGACATCTGAGATTGGTTGGAGCGACCTCCATCAAGTTTGCGCTAGATCCAAAGAGTTATCAATTTTATATTCTTGAGGTCAATCCTTTTGCCTCCGATTCCTTCTCGACAATGTCCATGGCCTTAGGTTATTCGCTTTATCATCAAGCTTTGTGCCTCAAGTTGGGGGATCATCTCTTAGACCTGCCCCATCCAACAATGAAGGGATTAACAGCCTTGTTTGAACCGAGTCTTGACCGAATTTTGTTTAAACTCCCTGTCTTTTCAATAGAGAAAGTTTCAAGGGTCCTCAATACTCAGATTAACTCAATCGGTGCTCTCTATGGGTTTGGGACTAGTCTAGAAGAAGCCTATCAGCAAGCTGTCGACAATTTTGGTTCAGACCAATGGCCTAAGAATATTCTAAAGGATGTTTCGGACGATGAATTGATTCAACGGATTGCTAAACGGATGCCCTACAGATTTTCATCTATTTTAGAAGCTCTACATAGAGGATTTGAAATGGAGGAAGTTTGTGACTTGAGCCGTATGGATCCTTTCTATCTCCAGTTCTTGTATAATATCTATTTGTACGAGAGACAAGAAAAACCCCAAATAAATCATTCTTTAAAGTTTCACCCTTTGGATTTGACAGCTGGATTTGGTCATGTTGGAGAAGGAGTGACCTTCTTTAGTTCTATTTGTGGAGAGGACGAGGCATTAGACTGGAGTGACTGGACCTTGTTGGTTGATCGAGGATCTCCAGACGAACCTAGAAGGATTCTACAAATCATTGAACGTCTGAGAACAGAGAAGGAAGCTGGAAGAAAAGTAGCCCTTCTTAGTAATCTACCTTTCGTTGGCCAAGTGGCTAATACCTGCTTACGAATTCCTCTTTCTGTTTATGAAAGTTACCAGAGTCAAATCGATGGACAGTTTGCTAAGGTAGAATACATGGATTAAAAGAAATTAAAAGAGAGTGGGACAGAAATCGGTAATTCGTTAGAATTCGATTTCGTCGTCCCACCTCCGCACAGTTGAGTAGGGCTGTAAAAGCTGATGAAATCAGCGTAGTAGAGCCCACTCAACCACTGCGTCTTGCTCGACAATCCAAAAACAATTAAGAGGCTAGGACTTTTGTCCCAGCCTCATTTTTGTTAAGTATATGGAATTAAGAATGGCTAACAATACCGATAATGGTGTCGACGGCACGCTCCATGGTTTGAAGACTGACATATTCAAAGCGACCGTGCATATTTTCGCCACCAGCGAAGATGTTTGGAGTTGGAATTCCCATGAAGGAAATTTTAGACCCATCTGTCCCACCACGGATTGGTTCAATGATTGGTGTAATACCCAAATCTTCCATAACTTCTTTAGCCAAGTTGACTGGTGTCATGTCTTTCTCAATGACTTGTTTCATGTTGTAGTACTGGTCTTTAAGAGTCAAGAGAACGCGTTCTGCACCAAGTTCTTGGTTCATCTTACTTGCTATCTCTTCCATCTTTGCCTTACGAGCTTCGAAATTCTCTGTCTCAAAGTCACGGATGATGTAGCTAGCATGTGCTTCTTCAACAGTACCATCTACATTCATCAAGTGGTAGAAACCTTGGTAGCCATCCGTTTTTTCAGGACGGTCTTCTTCAGGGAGTTGATTGTGGAAGTCAATTGCTAACTGAAGTGCATTCACCATTTGGTTCTTAGCAGTACCAGGGTGCACATTAGACCTTTTGAAGGTAATTTCAGCTCCAGCAGCGGAGAAGGTTTCGTATTGCAATTCACCAAGAGGACCACCGTCAACTGTATAGGCAAAGTCAACATTGAAATCTTCTGCATCAAACTTATCTGCTCCGACTCCGATTTCTTCATCTGGTCCAAAGCCAACTCGGATTTCGCAGTGTTTGATTTCTGGATGTGCATTCAAGTATTCGATGGCTGTCATAATCTCAGCAATCCCTGATTTATCATCTGCACCAAGAAGGGTCGTTCCGTCAGTAGTGATCAAGGTTTGACCTTTGTAGTTAAGGAGGTTAGCAAAGTCAGCAGGATCTAGTGAATAACCAGAATCACCAAGAGAAATAGCGCCACCATCATAGTTTTCAATGACTTGTGGGCGGATATTCTCAGCATTGAAATCAGCTGTATCCATATGTGAGATAAAGCCAATCTTTCGGGTGAGACTTGGATCGTTTGCTGGAAGAGTTCCAATGGCAAAACCATTTGGAAGATAGTAGACATTCTGAAGTCCAACTCGTTCCATTTCAGGGAGTAGCACATTCTTAGCAAACTCTACTTGAGAAGCTGTACTAGGAGTTGTTGTTGAAGTCTCATCAGAGCGAGTGTTGACTTTGACGTAGGTTAAAAATCGTTCTAATAATGTTGGGTATTTCATTTGTTTTTCCTTTTCTAGTTCTGTGCTTGTAAAACATAGCGCTTGATAGCAGTGGCGACACCATCTTCTTCGTTAGAAGTGGTAGTGACATCAGCCAAGGCTTTTATAGCAGATGGAGCATTGCCCATAGCAACTCCAAGACCCGCGTACCAATCATTTCAATATCATTGTTCTCATCGCCAATAGCCATGACTTGCTCTCTAGGAATACCCAGGTGGTCCGCAAGAGCTCTTAAACCAGTAGCTTTGTTTACGCCTTTTGGAAGAATTTCAAAGAGAATAGGCTGAGAGCGAATAGTATGGAAGCGTTGGGCTAATGCATCTTCATAGGTTTCTTGGAAGGCATCAATTTGCTCTTTCTGATCAATAAACATCCCTTGGAAAATTGGTTGGGCCTCAAGGAGTTCTTCTAAGCCAAGTGCTACAGGTACTGTAGAAACAATACCGGCATCCATTTTGGCTATTTCGGAAGGTTCCTGATTCAAAATGATATAGCGATTTAAATCAAATAAACTTAATTGAGGACGAATCTCCTGCGTCAGTTGATCGAGATAAAACCAAATCTTCTTCAGATAAGGCATCATAGCTGATGACAGACCAATCTGAAGAGTTGACAGTTGTACAACCATTATTAATCACCGAGTAGGAGTGGTTACTTCTGAATCCAATCTCTTCAAAGATTGGACGGACACCAGATAGGGGACGTCCTGTACAGATGACGACGTGAACACCAGCAGCTTCAGCATCCAAAAGAGCCTGCTTATTAGCAGGACTAATGGTTTTATCTGGTGATAAAAGAGTCCCATCTAAATCGATAGCGATTAATCGGATCATAGCTCCTCCTCCTTAGCTGGTAGAAAGCTAGCAATGACTTTACCAATTACTCTTGGTTCCTCTTCAGCGGAATGACCTTGTCACTATACTTTTTATTGAGAGAGACAAGACGGATCCCTTGAGCTTCACGAAAGACACGTTTGATCAAAGTTTGCCCATCAAAAATCAATGGCATAAATAGCTCCCTGCCTGATCGTAATAGGTTTGCTTGATTAACACAACAGCTCCTTTTTCGTATTTAGGCTCGAGGGAATCCGTATGAATCCAAAAAGCCAAATCGTAAGGAATCTTTTGATCAAACCAGACGATATCAGCTTGTTTTCTGATTTTGGTAAGATGCAAAAAGAATCATAGACAGAATACGAGTGGTATTGCTTTTCAATTTTCTGTCTTTCTTTTCTGATGGGTCAAGAGACTCTTTTCCATAAGAAAGAAGATTTTCTTGATTTCCTTCATCGAGCTGTTTATACAATCGTTCAATCTCTGAATCAATGACCACAAAAATCATTTGCGCAATCGAGGGTCAATTTCAGCAACTGCTACCTGGAAAAAAAGGCTGCAATCTTCTCTAAATTTTTCTGGGAACGGGAAGAGAAGTTCCTTTTACATATCCAGTCAAAGGGTACTTGCAGGGATTCCAGTAATACGAGATAATTCGATCTGTTTTTTTCCCTTGTTCTTTCAGTAATTCTCTAATCTTTTCCGATATAATCCGTAATGCCTCTTTGTCTTGAGGGACTTGCTTTTTCCACGACCTCTAGCCAACGTACTCACCTCCTTGTATTTACCCTTTTACTATTATAATGAATTAAATCGAAAAAAGTAAATAGAAATCCCTGAGAAATGTGAAAAAGATGAATTTGATCTAAATCGGATTTTCTTTTTTAAATTTTATTTAGTCTTTCCTTTACTTTTTTTGAGGAAAAAAAGGTCTAAGATAAAAAGCAAAGAGTTCATGGAGGTGGAGGTATGATTCGTACTGTTCAAGTCAGAGATGCAGGTCAAATTAGAGATTTATGTCATCAAGCATTAGGGGTATGATTCGACCCTTTGAAAAAGTGGCAGCTCAGATTGATAAGTTTAATCAGCCAGATTCGGGTCACTTTTTGCTTTTGTTTATGAAGAGGACCAAACAGGGAAATATTCTTGGTTATGTGGAAGCAGAAGTCTATGAAAGTCTCTATAGTGATGCTGGTTTAAATATTTTGGGTCTTGCGGTTTTTCCATCTGCACAAGGACGTGGGATCGGTCGCCAATTGATGGAGCGAGTTGAAGAACTTGCCAAAAGCAAGCATTATGCTTTTATCCGTTTAAATTCTGCCTCTCATCGAAAAAGAAGCTCATGTCTTTTTACGAACGGATTGGATATGAGGGGAAATAAAAACGCAGAAGCGATTTTTGAAAATAATGAATTAAGATAGGCAAAGGCCTATCTTTTTTGTTATAATGAAGAGTACGATTAAATTTACTAGGAAGATGATTATGCCAAATTTTGAAGAATTAAAAAAACGACAAGAGAAGATTCGGAACTTCTCGATCATCGCCCATATTGACCATGGAAAGTCAACCTTGGCCGATCGAATTTTAGAAAAAACCGAAACCGTGTCTAGTCGGGAGATGCAAGCCCAACTTTTAGATAGTATGGACCTGGAGCGGGAACGTGGGATTACCATCAAGCTCAATGCCATCGAGTTGAACTACACGGCTAAAGATGGGGAAACCTATATCTTCCACTTGATTGACACACCAGGACACGTGGACTTTACCTATGAGGTTTCGCGGTCGCTCGCTCGCCTGTGAGGGTGCCATTCTCGTAGTGGATGCCGCTCAAGGGATTGAAGCTCAGACTCTAGCCAATGTCTACTTAGCGCTGGACAATGATTTGGAAATCCTTCCAGTCATTAACAAGATTGACTTGCCAGCTGCAGATCCAGAACGTGTGCGCACAGAAGTAGAAGATGTCATCGGCTTGGATGCTAGTGAAGCAGTCCTAGCTTCTGCCAAGGCTGGTATTGGGATTGAAGAGATTTTGGAGCAGATCGTTGAGAAAGTTCCAGCACCGACAGGTGATGTTGAAGCACCTCTTCAAGCCTTGATCTTTGACTCTGTTTATGATGCCTATCGTGGGGTTATCCTTCAGGTACGGGTTGTAAATGGAATGGTCAAACCAGGTGATAAGATCCAGCTCATGAGTAATGGAAAAACCTTTGATGTCACCGAGGTTGGGATTTTTACTCCTAAAGCGGTTGGACGTGATTTCCTTGCAACTGGAGATGTTGGCTATATTGCGGCCTCTATTAAGACCGTTGCAGATACCCGTGTCGGGGACACTGTGACCTTAGCGACCAATCCAGCAGCTGAGCCTCTTCATGGGTACAAGCAGATGAACCCAATGGTATTTGCTGGTCTTTACCCAATCGAATCCAATAAATACAATGATCTTCGTGAAGCTTTGGGAAAAATTGCAATTGAATGACGCTAGTCTTCAATTTGAACCGGAGACTTCTCAAGCCCTTGGTTTTGGTTTCCGTTGTGGTTTCTTGGGACTTCTTCATATGGACGTTATCCAAGAGCGCTTAGAGCGTGAGTTCAATATTGACTTGATCATGACAGCACCGTCTGTTATCTACAAGGTCAATTTGACTGATGGAGAAGCACTGGATGTCTCAAACCCTTCTGAGTTTCCAGATCCAACTATGATCGCTTCGATCGAAGAACCTTATGTCAAAGCGCAAATCATGGTGCCACAAGAGTTTGTAGGAGCTGTCATGGAATTGGCCCAACGCAAACGTGGGGACTTTGTGACCATGGACTACATCGATGAAAATCGAGTCAATGTCATCTATCAAATCCCACTAGCGGAAATTGTCTTTGATTTCTTTGATAAATTGAAATCCTCTACTCGTGGCTATGCGAGCTTTGACTATGAGTTGTCTGAATACCGTCCTTCTAAATTGGTCAAAATGGATATCCTCCTCAATGGCGATACTGTCGACGCTCTCAGCTTTATCGTTCACAAGGACTTTGCTTATGAACGTGGTAAGTTGATCGTTGAGAAGCTTAAGAAGATTATCCCTCGTCAACAGTTTGAGGTGCCCATCCAAGCAGCTATCGGTCATAAGATCGTGGCCCGTACAGATATCAAGGCCCTTCGTAAGAACGTCTTGGCCAAGTGTTATGGTGGGGACGTCTCACGGAAACGCAAGCTTCTTGAAAAACAAAAAGCCGGTAAGAAACGAATGAAAGCTATCGGTTCAGTAGAAGTACCACAGGAAGCCTTCTTGTCAGTTCTGTCAATGGATGAGGAATAAGCTTCTCTTTGGAATAATAGAACAAATGGAACGTCCCGATAGGGACGTTTTTCTATCGGGCTAGACAAATAGTGCTTTCAAATCTAAGTAGAACGTGATAAACTAGAGGTATCAAAATCCATCACAAAGGAGAGGAAAGATGAAAAATAAGTTCTTACTTGCGACCGTTTCGGTCTTGTCAGCTCTTGCTCTTGTAGCTTGTAGCACTCCTAAAAAAGAGTCTAGAAAACCATTGTCATCTGAGTCTAGTTCCACTGAGGTGGTGAAAAAGAGTAAAAAATCATCTAGCAAAAAAACATCTAGTAAGGTAGAGTCAAAATCATCGGATGATACCAAGAGTTCTGTCGAAACCAAACGAGTTGGTTCTGCTGATTATGGCTATATCGATATTCCAAGTAAGTGGATTAAATTTACAGATATAGATGGTGGAGACAGCATTCAATTTACAGATGGAAGTGCCTACAACATCGTTACCATGAACGGCTATACCAAAGAGAAAGCGAATGTCGGTGAAGGTGAAGTCTTCAACGCAGAGTTGATTGCGAACCGAATTGCTTACTATTGGAATGACAATAAAGAAGTAGAGAAAATGTGGGGAGCTAAAACCACTGTCTCAGGGAATGAAGCCTTGCAGCTGAATATTATCCTTAAATCTGGACAGTACCTCATTACTTGGGTCTTCCAAAAGGATGATAAGGTATACTTGATGTCTTTTGAAGGGGATAAAGAGACCTTGGCTCAATTCATTCCTTACATTGAGGAAACTTGGAGTTTGGATGAGAAAGGTCCAAAAACCTAATGCATTCGTGAGGAAGTAGGTTTCATTATCACCAATTTTCAATTCATGATAGAATAAGATTTAGACGCTGTCATTAAGTTCTATTTCTTGGAACATTTAACTTCTTGCAACCTGGTTAGCAAAGAATCTCCCAGGTTGTATATCCTTAAGAAAGCAGGAACTAATTCAAACAGTTTGAATTAGTTCTTTTTTGCTAAGAAATTAAACTGGTCCTTTTAAAATAAAGTATAAGATGGTAGACTAGTGTATATAATCTATCAAAGTAACATAACAAAGAGAAGTTAAATTATTTATAAAACAAGGGAGATTTATTATGTGTAAAAATATTAGAAGGCAGATATAAGAATTTATTTAAATTTAAAGATTCTAATGAATATTATGATACTTATTTAGAGATATTTGATAGTTTAGTAAACTCGTCTCAACTAATAGATTTGAAAAAAACATTAAGTGTAAATTATTGGAAAAAAATCCTGGAATGACATAGATAAATTTAGTAATCAGTTTAAAAACTATTGCACCTACAGACAGTAAAATATTAATTCCTTTGTTAGATGACAATATAAATACGTTATCTAATTCTAAAAGCAAGCATAGTAGTAAATAATAGATTTGAAAAATTTCGAACATGCATTTGATGGTAATTTCGAAAAATCCAAAAGTGATAATAATAGGTATCAATCCTAAAAATGAATTGTCTACAACATGATCCATATGATGGTATTGATCAAATTTATGATAATCCTTTTGATAGTTACAGAAAAACCATTGATTAATGACTATTATATTAAATTAGTTAATGGTGAACCTTTAACTGGTGGTTTATTTTATGCAAGAATGGATAAAAATAAAAGCATAAAAAAATTAAGAGATGAGCATTATAATTTGATTTCTAATAATGAAGAATATACACCGTACGCTTTATTAGAAGTTTTTTTCCATACGCTTCAGAAAAACGAGAAATACTGGTACAAAAGATGAACATGGATTTGAGTACAAAAATCAGTTCTAAAAATAAAATCATTTTTAAACTTTAAAAACAGTTTTGCCAAGTCAAATTTGGTTAATTTGTTTACTAACGTATTCGATAAAATATTCTCAATTAACTAATAATCATCTAACGATATTTGTAACAAAGAAAGGTGATTTTAAACAAAAATTTTTATATCCTTACTTTGAATTGTTGGAGGTAAACAAATATAAAAATATAACTGTTTTAGAAAAGAAAAACAATCAACAAAAGATCTCTATCTTTAGGCAATGTGAAAAAAACTTCTTTACGGAATCGGATCTAGCTGTAAGAACTGACAATATTGAAAAATTTTTTTGAAGATTTTTGGGAATTAAAAAGTCTAGAAATGAGTTAGTGAAACTAAGTTGTACTTATTTTTTTATTTAAATATTTATTGAAGGGCCGTTTGGAATGACATATAAATTCTTACTTTTCGAAATCAAAAGTGATTAGTTGATACAACTAAACGATTAAAAATCTTTGAAATAGCGTGGTTTCAAACTTTTTTTAATTTAGAGTTTGATCAAGGCTTTTCCTAACAGTAGTTAGGCAGAGGTAGGAGTTAGTTTATGAATGAAAATAAATAATCGTATTGGCAGAATCAAATTGTTAGGAAGTAGGGTATACCTTCTCACTAACGGAACACGTGAAGTATGTTTTCTCCGCTCGTGAAAGTCTAGAATCTATTAACAACTCGCAATATTTAAAAAGCCTTGGTTTCAAGGCTTTTTGTGATATATAAGAAAAATATTAGATAGGGGTATACATTTATTTCCAAATAGCATTACTTTATGAGAATAAATGTATGAGTCCGCAATTTAAACTTATTATGGAAGATTACATCCAACTCGGAGGACAACCAGTTCTAAAGTGGAAATTGTAAAAATGTAGTCATGCGACAAGATCCTGCAGGAAATATAAAAGCCATATAAAGGGAAAACGATTAAAAAATTTCTATGGAATTTTTGCTCTTATAATGAGAATTTATAGTTGTATTATGTGCTAAAATAATGACTGTAGTATTTATGAAGAGCGAGAAATACTGTAATTATAGACAGGAGATAATTTTATTTATTTATCTCTTGACTTTAAGTTTCTTTTCGTGATAGAATCTTTTTAGAGATAAAAAAAGCAAAAACAATCTCTTAGAAAGAAGGTGACTTTATGATTAAGGATTATAAAAAGTTATCAAGAAAGACGGTCATTGACCTTGGTAAATCTATGGTAGTAGCCGCATTAGAATCAAAAGGTTACTCAGTTAGTTTTGAAGGTCCGTATTTACGCGCTCATCTTAATGAAGATGAACATGATTTACTCATTTATTGTGCATCTAAAGAGTTTTCACGAAAAAAACAAAACGTGAGACTACTCAATTTAAGGTTGAAGACAATGCAATTGATAAGTTGAAGAAGTATGCTGATGAATCTCAAGATGTTTTTAATTTGTGTATTGCATATTCACTAATCAAGTATCAAATCACAGATCTTGAAGTAGTTATTCTTCCAGTCGAGTCAATCGAAAAATAATGCAGAAGTTGGTGGTGTATATTCAAGAAGTAGTGAAAAATATTACTACAACTATGATGCAATTAAAATTGATGAATTGCCTCCTGGTGGGATACTTAGGATTTTGTGGAGTTCATCAGGGTTAATGTAAAATAGCATATTTAATGACTAACTACTATGAGGTTTTTTTCTAGAATTAATCTTTAATTTTAGAATACCTCTATTGTGGATAGTCTTTTTATTGTAGTCAAAAATGGAGGATTTGATGGGGTTATCAGATTTTATTGTACGAAAGAACATTTTAATGGGAGATAGAAAAATCTGTATATCCTCTTTATTCTTTGCTTCATGATGAACCAAATCTAGAGATGACTTCTTTTGTATTTCGTGAAACTTTATAACTCATCTTTTGTTATCGGGAAAATCCCTATATTCAAATTATAAGGGGTAGGAGAGGTGGAGTTATCAATTTGTATCCCTTGTTATCAAATAAAATGTTAGTACACTGTAATGTAGGGTGGGGAACTTTATTACAAATATCAATGTAAGACTGAAGAAATTCCAAAATTCAAGAATAAGAGGAACGTTATGTTAAAACATGAAGATGTTCTTCACATTCTAGGACTCGTCAATGAGGTTTCACGTTTGTATTGAATCTCACCACATATGATTGGCAATTTTGAAAAACCTTTATTCTCAAACATGGAGCAATAATCTCTTTAGTTTGACAAATACACATTAGGTCATTAGGTAGTTAGTTTAGAAAAGGCCTTCAAGAGCTCTCGTTTTTTACCTGAAGATTTATTAAGTTCAACATAGAAGGTTTATTGAGTGGAGATTTTCAAAGTGTATGAATGGTTATGCTTTGCAAGATAGAATGGTTAGTTATCTAAACACAATAATCAAGAACTTGAAGATTTGAATCTTTTAACAGAAGAAGGTGGACATAATATCCAATACTTAGATAAAAAGCATGGATAATGCGATTGTTTTGAACGCTACTACTAGAGAAAAAGCAAGTGTAGCTGAAGAAGTGGAATTTAATGCCGAAGTGATGGCTCAAAGATTTGAGAATGACTTGAACGAAATAAATAAAGTAATATAATTGTGGAGATCTACTAGCAAAGTTGGAGGAAATGTTGCCATCCAAGTAAACATGATTCTTAAGTCGGGTCGATATGTTACCTGCTGGTTCTTTCAATTAGATGGGAAGTTGTATTACATTTCCTGTGTTGGAGACGAAAAAACGTTAGCTCGATTAACTCCCTATGTAGAAGACACTTGGAGCCTTGATGGAACAGGTGCAGTGACGGATTAATAAAAGAAGATAGATTGCTGAATCTATCTTTTTTTACGGCCTATATGGTATAATGCTCTTATCCATTTAGCAATTAGAAAGTAGTTTATGACTCAAGAAATTGACTTAGAAAAATACCATCAGTTAGCGCTCCAAAAGCAAAAGGAGCATCGCAAGGTATTGGCGAATCTGAAAAAGAAGCCCCCTAAAAATCTAGATAAAATAGCGCAAGAGATTCACGATGAAGTCTTTCAAGAAATTGATTGTACCGCCTGCGCCAACTGCTGTAAGACCCTAGGACCCGATTTTAAAGAAGCTGATATCACGCGCATTGCCAAGTATTTCAAGATGAAGTTGCCTGCCTTTGAAGCAGAGTTTTTAGAAGTCGATGAAGATGGAGACAAGGTTTTCAAATCCATGCCTTGCCCTTTCCTGGGTGGCGACAATCTCTGTTCCATCTACGATGTTCGGCCTAAAGCTTGTCGAGAGTTTCCTCATACAGACCGCAAGAAGATCTACCAGATCAATCATTTGACCATCAAGAATACCCTCACTTGCCCAGCAGCCTATTTATTTGTAGAAAAATTAAAGGATCGTTTGTAATGATATATTCATTTTTACTATTTGACCTAGACCACACCTTGTTGGACTTTGATACAGCGGAGGAAGTGGCCTTAACGCAATTCCTCCAAGATCAGGGGGTTCAAGATATTCAAGCCTTTAAGGATTATTACAAACCCATGAACCAAGGCCTCTGGAAAGATTTGGAACAAAAGAAAATTAGCAAGAAAGACTTGATTAACAGCCGATTTGCCATCGCCTTTGCCCATTTTGGTAGAGAGGTAGATGGTGAAGAGATGGCTCTTCGTTACCAGGACTACATTAGTCAACAGGGACAGAGTTTCCCAAGAGCAGAAGACATGTTAGCCAAGCTAGTAGAAAGAGGTTACCAGCTCTATGGGGCTACCAACGGCGTTACCGCTATTCAGAAAGGACGTCTGAAGCAGTCGGCCATCACCCCTTATTTCAAAGAAATTTTCATCTCTGAACAATTAGGAACTCAAAAACCGGAAGTTGCCTTTTACGAAAAGATCGGGAATCTGATCCCAGGATTTGCCAAGGAACAAGCTCTCATGATTGGGGATTCTTTGACGGCGGACATCGCTGGAGGGAATGCTTCAGGGATTGATACCGTCTGGTATAATCCGGATCACAAAGAAAATACCAGTCCAGCAGTGCCGACTTATGAAGTTTCTGACTATCGTGAGTTACTGGCTATCCTTAAGTAAAGAGTTCTTTCAAACTAGCTCTCGGGCTAGTTTTTTGGTATCATGGAGGAATGGATATATTAAAATCAATAAGGGTTAAAATCAAGAAATGGGTCGGCTACCTGGTTCGTGCATTGTTCACAGTGGTCGCTCTCTTGATTTGTTTTCTTTTTTATTTTACTAATCAAGAAGAAAAAGAAATCCAACAGCAAATTTCTGGCTTTTTATCAGGAGCGGGATTTAAAGGAGACCTACATTTTAAAGCAGCTAAACTCCATGGGATGTCGACCAAATATGCTTATACCTATCAAGAAAGAGTTGAGGGAAAAGACGGTTCAGTTTGACTTTCCCGATGCGACTCATCTATCAAAAGAAGAAACTGGGAAAAACTATGATACGGCAGAAGAACTGGCTCAACATTACAACAGTTGGTTAGTAGCCCCATTTTTTGAAAGAGCCTTTACGGAATCTCAAGGATTTCAACGATTAAAGCAAGAGATAAAAGAGCGCTTCCGTCTTCAAGGCCTCGAGGTAAGCGAGGTTCGTCTCCAGTTACCAAATTCAAAATCCAGACTTTTCGAAGCTCAACTGGAAAAGAGACTTACTGGCTGCTGAAAAAAGCTGAAGAGACAGATCTCGAGGGATTCTGACCTTGGATTATGCTACCTACCGTCAAATCAAGGGATTTTCCTTTACCATTACAGTGACTTCCTCGCCAAAGAATTTGAAGGAAAGCACTTGGATGTATCCGGTCTTCCCCTGGGAACTATGTGATTGAATCGGATTCCAAAAATGAAGAATCTTATTACTTTGAGATCGATTAAAAAAATTTTTAATAGTGTCAAGTTTTTTTTCTTGACAGGTCTATAAAATGTGTTATAATAGATCATGTGCTAAATAGCTTGTCTATTTCACCGAAAAATTAAAAATATAGAAAAGAGACTTATAAAAATGGCAGTTAAAATTCGTTTGACCTCGTATGGGTTCTAAGAAAAAAACCTTACTACCGTATCAACGTAGCAGATTCACGTTCACCACGTGATGGACGTTTCATCGAAACAGTTGGAACTTACAATCCACTTGTTGAAGAAAAACCAAGTAACTTTGAAAGAAGACCGCGTTCTTGCATGGTTGGCTGATGGAGCTCAACCTTCAGATACAGTTCGCAACATCCTTTCAAAAGAAGGTGTATTGAAGAAATTCCACGATTCTAAATTCTCAAAATAATCAAAAAGTAGGTTGATGTATGGATACGATTGAAAATCTTATTATTGCAATTGTGAAACCCTTGATTTCACAACCGGATGCCTTAACCATCAAGATCGAAGATACTCCTGAATTCATGGAGTACCACCTTGACCTTGATCCTAGCGATGTTGGTCGAGTGATCGGTCGGAAAGGTCGCACCATTTCTGCGATAAGAACGATTGTCTACTCTGTCCCAACTGAAGATAAAAAAGTAAGAATCGTTATTGACGAAAAATAAAAGGCGGGACTCTGTCCCGTTTTTTTGTTGCAAGGAGAAGCTATGAAAGAAGTGACCATTCGGCAATTACAAGCCTATTTAAAAGAACATTACAAAGACAGTCGTACGGAAGAAGGTCTGTTTATCAAGCTCGTCGAAGAGGTTGGGGAAGTTGCCGAGGTCTTAAATGGTCGTTCTGGACGAAAAGAAGGGGTTCAGGACTCAAATGAGGAATTGGCCAAAGAACTGGCTGATATCATACACTATACGGTTGCCATCGCTGCTATTAATGAGATTGACCTTACTAAAACAATTTTTGAAAAAGATAAAAAGCAGCCATGTCAAATACCAGCACCAGAAGGATTTGGAGCAGTTTCTAGCAGAAAAGAGCATTTGAGAAAATCTTTGAACGTGATAAAATAAAACGTAAGGTTGTTAAGTGAATTGTTGTTTAGAAAGAGTTGTTTTGATATGAACCGATTTGAAGTAACTACAAAGATTGGTTGTCTCTCTGTTACTTATAAAAAGAGAAATAAAGTACTAGTTTGTTTAAATGGTGCTGGTTTGATACCGAGTTATGAAAATTTTCTACCAATACTTGAAAAACTTCCTTCCTCAATAGGTTACCTTACGATTGATTTTCCGAATACAGGTAGGAGTCCGATTCATAATCAAACAGGAATTAATTTGGATAATCTTGTTGAAGCGGTATACGAAATCCTGAAAGGATTGGAAATTTCCAATTATATACTTTGTGTTCATAGTTTAAGTGGTGTTTTGGCTTTAAAGTTAATGAGTAAACCAATTAAGTGTCAAGCTTTGATAGCAATTGAACCAACAACAAAAAATATAATGTTTGCTGATTTTTCAAAAAATCCTTATCCAGAAATGGAAGAGCAAATGAGAATGATCGAAGAATGTGGTCCGGAAAATTATTTTAAGGGACTAACTCAAGCAACATTTGAACCTGAAACTGATAGACTGATTTGGGAAATTGATGGAAGAAAAGGGCTTAGAATTGGAAAAGCAAGTTCCTGGATTTCAGATATCTGTAAATATTACCGCTGAAGATTTTGATAGTTTGTCCTTAGCAGATAATATTCCTGTTTTCGTATTTTGTCAGGCGTACAGAGAAAAAGAGTACAGAGATTCAGAATATTGGAATTCTAATACAAAACTCATTCTAGGTGGAAACCACCACTATCTACAGTGGTCAGAATCGGAAAAAATTGCAACTCTTATTAGAGAACTGTAGAGATAAATTAATTAAAAGAGGAATATAAAGAATAAAAATGAATTATTTTAACGTTGGGAAAATTGTCAATACCCAAGGCTTACAAGGAGAGATGCGGGTCTTGTCTGTGACAGACTTTGCGGAAGAGCGTTTTAAAAAAGGAGCTGAGTTGGCCCTCTTTGATGAGAAGGATCAGTTTGTCCAAACAGTGACCATTGCTAGCCACCGCAAGCACAAGAACTTCGACATCATCAAGTTTAAGGATATGTACCATATCAATGCCATCGAAAAAGTTCAAGGGCTTTTAGCCTCAAGGTTGCTGAAGAAGACTTGACGGATTTGGATGAGGGCGAGTTTTTATTACCATGAGATCATTGGCCTTGATGTATACGAAAATGACAACCTCATCGGTCAGATCAAGGAAATCCTGCAACCAGGTGCCAATGATGTTTGGGTCGTAAAACGCAAAGGAAAACGTGACCTTCTCCTGCCTTATATCCCACCAGTGGTCCTCAATATTGATATCCCAGGGTAATCGGGTAGATGTGGACATCTTAGAAGGGTTAGACGATGAAGATTGATATTTTAACCCTCTTTCCAGAGATGTTTTTCGCCTTTGGAGCACTCGATCGTCGGCAAAAGCGCGTGAGAAAGGGACTATCGAGATCAACTACCATAATTTCCGTGAAAACGCGGAGAAAGGCGCGTCATGTGGATGATGAACCTTATGGTGGGGGGCAAGGGTATGCTTCTACGAGCGCAGCCCGATCTTTGATACCTTTGATGCCATTGAGAAAGAAAGAACCCTCGCGTGATCTTACTGGATCCAGCTGGTCGGACCTTTTGACCAAAGCTATGCTGAAGAATTAGCTCAGGAAGAAGAATTGATCTTTATCTGTGGTCACTATGAGGGCTACGATGAACGGATCAAGACCTTGGTGACAGATGAGATTTCTCTGGGAGATTATGTTCTGACGGGCGGTGAGCTAGCAGCCATGACCATGATTGATGCGACAGTCCGCTTGATTCCAGAGGTGATTGGAAAAGAGTCCAGCCACCAGGATGATAGTTTTTCGTCTGGTCTCTTAGAGTATCCTCAATACACACGGCCTTATGAATACCGAGGATGACGGTTCCAGATGTCCTCATGAGTGGGTCACCATGAAAAATATCCGTCAATGGCGTCTTTATCAGAGTTTGAAAAAAAGACCTTGGAGCGTCGCCCTGATCTGCTAGAAAACTATGAATTGACAGCAGAAGAAGAGAAGATGTTGAAGCAAAATTAAACAGGAAGACTAACAGCGACAGCTGTTTTTTTCTTTTGCCCTAAAAATTAGAAAAAAATCTTTCCCATCCTACTAGTTATTGGTAACAAAATGTGGTATTCTTAAAGTGAAGAGAGAAGAGATATGAAAAAAGTTTTGGTGGGGATTTGCAATGAGCAAAAAAATTAGGAAAAATCAGTCTTTATAACGGGTGTCGCTGCGACAACCCTCTTTTCAGCTTTGGCTGGGACATAAGGCGCAAGCAGAGGAAATCGCCCAGAAGGATGCTGCTGATCAGCAATCGACGGATGTGACTGGAAATGGATTCAAGTTTTATGGATATGGATATCTTAAATGAACAGTTGTTAAAAAGCTGAAAAAAAGAGTAGAAGACCAACGTTTGCGCTTGAACCAGGCTCAATCTGAATACAATGTAGCCAAGTCTGGTCTTGAAGCTGCTGAAGCTAACTTACAGAATACTGAAACAAGGATTCAAAACTCCAATCAAAGCTCTATTGGCAAAACTGAAAATGAAGTTGCGGTTGCTGAAGCAGTTGTTACTTTAGAAGAAGACAAAGGTACGCCAAGCAACAGAAGCCGATCGCCAAGTCCGTTTCTGCCATCAAGAATCAAGAGAATAAAATTGCTGCCCAACAGTTACTCGTTGATATCGCACGTAAATGAATTGAGAAAAGCCAAACAACCCATCCAGAATGATGAGACAGTATTAGCCAACGCACAGCAAAAAGAGGAGCAGGCGCAAAACGAATTAAAAGATGAGCTCAAGCATTAGTAGTTAATCTGACAGAAACTCATGCCAATGTGCCTCAGGTCTTAAAAGCAGGTTTCCAGTGAGATTGCTGAGTGCACAGGAGAAAAATTGAGCGACTAGCCCATCAAATTTCCCTAAAAGAAGTGGAGTTAGAACAGGTCCGTGAAGCGGCAATGCTAAGTCCCATCAATCTTCAACAGGCAAGCTATGAGATCTTACTTCAAGAGTGGGCCACAGCAGGTGACCAAGACGCTGTCGAAGCCTTGTCTCTTTATAGCCGTAGGAGTGAAGAGGACCAGCTGGCAGGTGGAAAAGGTCACTAGATTAGATAACGTCTTAAAAGCGTTAGAAATCGTTGATACGATTAATCTGTACCGTCGCCAGGCTGGTTTAGAGGAGCTCTTTGGTAGATCCCTTATCAATTGCCTGCTAGTCAACTTCAAACAGAATATTATGTAAACCATCGAAAAAGGCTTGTCCAGTTACCAAGAGAATGAGAAATGTTGCCTGGGGTTATCGACCTAGAGAGGCGGTTGCCTTCTGGTATAGTGAAAAAGACCACTATCGTCAACTGGCTCAAGCAATTCAATTTACCAACGGATGAAAGTCAGCTAGATCCTAGTCAGATCTCCAGAAAAAGTGGGACCGGAGCTATTTGCTAAGGTTGGACACTATATCCACATGATGGGGAATCAATACAAGGCTATTTCAGTTGCCTATGCTCCAGATTTAGAAGTATCTCAAGCAGCTTTCTTTGAAGAAGGAGGCCCGCTTTATACCAGTGAAGAACTGACCAAGTGGATGAGAAAAGTTGCCAATGCAAGGACGACAAAAGCGGATGTGAAGGCTGTAAAAAATACATTGGAGAGCCTGAAGGTCGAAAAGATTAACCAAGAATCCCGCATCAATATCCTTTCTGGGCATTTATTCGATGTCAAGAATTCTCTTGCAAGTCATGAGCAACTATTGGCGCGTGCTCAGCGTAACCTAGCTTCAGCAATGAAGAAATGGCAGGCTGCGTCGATAGAAGTCAAGGAAGCGGAAAACTCACTGGCAGTATCACGGGCTCGGATACAAGGTAGTATTAGCCCGAAAGAAGAAGCCTTGAAAAATGTTGCTCTAGCATTAGAAGAAGATAAAAAGCAATTAGAAGCTTTACAGAATGCAGCGAAAAGAGACTGCATCTAAGCTTGAAGGAGCACATGCTCAACTTCAAATCGCTCAAAAACAATTAACGCAAGCTAAAGGTCATCTTAAACTGTTTACCAATTCATCTGAACTGCTAGTTGATGCCCAAGCCTTGGTGGCTTCCGCAAAAACTGAACTCGAAGAGAAAAAAGTAGAATTTGAAACAGCCTTTGCAAGTTTTATGGCTTATCAAAAAGAAGCTAGTGAGTTCAGGAGTCGGATAGAGAAAATTCAGTCAAATGAGGATGGAAACAAATCTGCAGTAGCAGGAGAGGAAGAAGCTACTGATCAGGCCCAAGTTTCGTTGCTGGCTTCTACTCAATCAGAAGATCACTTGCAAGACGAAGCTAACCTTGAGAAACCTACTGGAAAAGACGAACACAAAAGTAAAAAGGGATTATCCAAATGGTTCCGAGGGCTTGGGTTTAAAAAAGATGAATAGTTGTTAAAGTGAGAGTGGGACAGAAATCGGTAATTCGTTAGAATACGATTTCGTTGTCCCACCTCCGCACAGTTTGAGTAGGGGCTGTAAAAGCTGATGAAAATCAGCGTAGTAGAGCCCACTCAACCACTGCGTCTTGCTCGATAATCCAAAGACAATTGAGAGGCTAGGACTTTTGTCCCAGCCTCTTTTTGTATAATCTAGCAGTATAGAAACAGGATAAAAACAATAGTATAATACTATCCTATTGTTTTTATCCTTTATCATCATACCATTTCGAAACCAGAGAATAGTAGGGTAAAAATTATCTGTATAAAGAATGAGTATAGTTCTATGAGTAAAATAAGAAGGTTCTCAAATTATTTGCTATTCAAAATCTTTCTGTGCTATAATTTTCACAAAAGGAAGAAAAAAAGTGTCGATACAAAAATATGCCGTTATTATCAGTTTTTTTAGGCAAAAATATGTGGGAATCTGACTGATGTGTTCATTTTTGAAAATAGGCCTTAAAATAAAATGAACGTCTCATTCAGGAGCTCTCTTAACCTATATAAACTGGGAAAGAATGGTTGACTTACACTTATGCATAGGTTTTTTTCATCCTTTTTATTTATAATACTATCCTAATGGAGATTATTGATATGGATAAAAAAATATAGATATGTAACTCGGGCTATCTTAGCCTCTGCTGTAGCAGTTCCAGTATTTGTCGCGTCGAATGTTCAGGCTGAGAGCTATAGTTGGAACACCAGTCGTTATATCTACAGTTACTATACTCCAAGTTATGGTTACAACAATTACAACTATAACTACGGCTATAATAACTATGATTATTACTATGGTTATAACAATTACGGCTATAATAATTACAATTATGGCTATAACTACGGTTATAATAACTGGAATAACTACTATGGCTACAACAATCTCACACATGATGAGAATTACATTTACTGGAATGGCAACCACTATTATCGCATGAGTGATGGAAGTTACCGGATCTATCGCAATGGGCAATGGCTACCGTTGACCAATCGTAACAACTCTAGAAATAATCTAGCCAACGATCCTCATTACCTTTACGAGAATGGTTACCATTACTATATATTAGATAATGGGGATTACTATTACTATCAAAATGGTAAAGTGGGTATTTGTGAAGAATTCTAGCGAAACAGAAAATCCTGTAACGCCTGATACTCCGACACCTACTCCAACACCAACTCCAACCCCAACACCGGAGGAACCAAATCCGTCTGATAAACCAGATCAACCGGTGGAACCATCAGAACCAGCTACACCTGAAGATACAGGTAACTTGGTCTTCCCTGAGAATCCGCCATTTGTAGGAGCAGATGGTGAATTCGATCCATTCGCTCCAACTCCTGAGAATCCAGCTGAGCCAAAACCAGAAGTGCCGGTTCAGCCAGAAGTACCTGGAAATGACGGATTGGTAACAACTGACCAGCCAAGTGAAAACCAAATTCCACCATACGTTGAGACACCAGCAGAAGGATTGGAACACCTTCCTTGGGCGCCAAATGGTCGTGTACCTAAGCTAGTCTACCCACCTGGTAAGCCTGGATCAGCTGCTTTGCGTAACGATAAGAACTATTACTTTGATGGGACAACTCATTACTACTATGTTCCATCTGATACAGAGGCTACAGGATATTCTGCATACTGGAAGTGGATTGATGGTAAATGGAAACTTCAAGGAATGACAGATCCAAATGACCCTGCCGTCGATCCAAAATTCCACGAAGATGCAAAAGATGACGAGTACGCTTATAGCGATCGTGACTCAAGTGTGAAACTCTACTCTACCAATGTAGTAGAAACAGTCAAAGCCGGCCAACCGTTACCGTTCAAAAACGTCGAAGAATTTAAGAACTATGTCATTGAAAAAATGAATCCTAAATTCATTGACAACGCGGGTTGGGATTGTAAAGTTGAGTGGGAAATCGAAGACCCTGAACTTTTTGAACAATCAAAAGAAAATCCTTGGGCAAAAGATTATGTCTTGATTGCTAACTTGAAGAGTGGTGTAGACGAAAAAGAATACAAAGATGTTGAATTTGGTTATGTGAAATTCGTCTTCCGTGTGGAAGCGACAGACGATACCAACTATATTTCTTTAGATAAGGCCAAAGAAGCATTTGCTAAAATCAATGAACTAAGAAAAGCTCAAGGCTTGAAAGAGTTGACTTGGTCAGATGATATCTACAACAAGCTTTCTCTTCCAAAAGCAAACCAAATCTCAAGACAATATGATAGCACAGGATTTGTGGCTCGTCGTGAAGAAGACCCAGCAACTGTAGCAACGAAATGGTTCAACAGTGGCTTGCGTGAATTGTTACTAGATCCAAAACGCAACTGAAGGAGCTGTAGCAGCAGTTGTAAATGGAGATGGTTACTATTACTGGGCTTATAATTATAAATAATGTCTATTCTGGATAAACATCCCAGAATGTATACATGACATAAAAGAAGGTATCCTAGTGATACCTCAGCTTGAAGATAAAGTCTTCTAAAAAACTTTCCTTAGGTGAGTACGGACGTCAGCGAACTTCTTAGAAGTTCCATGACTTAGTTTTGAATCTAAGGCTTCAGAAACTACCCGAGTGCTTGAAACGTAGTGTTTCAAGCACTTTTCTCACAGCGGAAAGTTTTTAATCTTCTTAAATAGCACAAATTAGTCATGAAAGTACTAGCTGTTTTATTTAAAAATAATAGTTTATGTCTCATTCAAAGGTATCCTAGTGATACCTTTTTGTTCTGTCAGAAATTTGCTGCTGAGGTTTTTAGAAATTTGATCAAGACCTTAAGTAGCGATATGAAAAGAAAGAATAATGAATAATTTTTGAAAGAAATTGATAGAAAATGAAAGAAAATGATATTTAGTGCTTGACTTTGAAAGATAAGAGAGTATAATAGTCCTTGTAATCGTTTCCGAAAGGAGGTTATATGTTAAAATCTGAACGAAAACACATCATTTTAGAAAAGGTTATCAAAGAGCGAATCGTCTCTATTGAAGATTTGGTTCAAGAGTTAAACTCTTCAGAATCAACGGTTCGACGCGATTTGGATGAACTAGAAGCTGAGAATAAACTAAGACGAATTCACGGTGGGGCTGAAAGTCTCCATTCCTTGCAGGAAGAAGAAAGCAATAAAGATAAAGCAATCAAAAACGTGCAAGAAAAATCTGCTATTGCAAAAAAAGCAGCAGAATTGATCAAAGATTTTGAAGTTGTCTTTATCGATGCAGGAACCACCAATGAATTATTAGTTCATGAATTGGCCAATCCAACCGTTACAGTTGTGACCAATTCCATTCACCATGCAGCGAGTTTAGTGGAGAGAGATATTCCGACGGTCATCATCGGGGGGATGGTCAAAACTTCGACTGACGCTAGCATCGGCGGGATGGCCTTGAATCAAATCGGTCAGTTAAGTTTCGATCGAGCTTTTATTGGGATGAATGGCGTCGACCCTAGAGTCGTACAGCACACCGGATCTTGAAGAGGGGGCCGTCAAACGCGCCATTTCTAGAGAATGCAAAGAATACTTATATTCTTCTAGACTCGTCAAAACTTGGGACGGACATCTTTTGTTAAGGTAGCTCCAGTGAAGAGAGCAACCATCATTACTAATGCTTCAGATACGGAAATCCTTTCTAAATTAAAAGAAAAAACGGAGGTTATTGAGGTTTGATTTATACAGTTACATTAAATCCAGCGATTGATTATATCGTTCGTCTCGATCATGTAGAGACAGGGGCGGTCAATCGGATGGCTTCGGAAGATAAATTCGCCGGTGGTAAAGGAATCAATGTCAGTCGTGTCTTAAAGCGTCTCGATATCGAGAACACAGCGACTGGATTTATCGGTGGTTTTACAGGACGCTTCATTGAAGACGTATTGACTAGCGAAGCTATTTCAACCAACTTTGTGACAGTTGACCAAGATACACGGATCAATGTCAAGATCAAAGCCGATGAGGAAACAGAGATCAATGGGAATGGTCCAGAAGTGACGGAAGCTCAGTTGCAAGAATTGCTCAACATCTTATCGAGCTTAACAGCAGATGATGTAGTAGTCTTTGCAGGATCTGCCCCATCTTCACTTGGGAATGCTGTTTACAAACAATTGATCGCAGCAACTCGTGCGACAGGTGCGCAAGTCGTTTGTGACTTTGAAGGGCAAACCTTGATTGATTCCTTGGAGTTCAATCCCCAATTGGTCAAACCAAACAACCATGAGTTGGGAGCTATTTTTGGCGTTACCTTGACGGAATTACCAGAAATTGAACGCTACGCCAAAGAAATCTTGGCCAAAGGGAGCACAAAACGTCATTATTTCCATGGCGGGTGATGGTGCTCTTCTGGTAAGTCCTAGTGGAACTTACTTCGCAAAACCAATCAAGGGTCAAGTGAAGAATTCGGTCGGGGCTGGAGATTCCATGGTGGCAGGTTTCACTGGTAAGCTCGCAACGACGGGAGATGTCATCGAAGCCTTCAAATGGGGCGTGGCTTGTGGCACAGCAACCACCTTCTCAGATGATTTGGCGACAGCTGACTATATTAAAGAAACTTATGAAAAAGTAGAGGTAGAAAAACTATGAAAATTCAAGACGTTTTAAATAAAAACGTGATGTTGTTTGACCTTCAGGCAACAGATAAAGAGGGCGTGATCAATGAGATGGTCCAATCGCTCGTTGACAATGGTGTGGTGACAGATTTTGAAACCTTTAAAACTGGAATCATGAACCGTGAAGCACAAACTTCAACTGGTTTGGGTGACGGAATTGCTATGCCTCACAGCAAAAATGAAGCAGTCAAAGAAGCAACGGTCTTGTTTGCAAAATCAAACAAGGGTGTGGACTATGCATCGCTTGATGGACAACCAACAGACTTGTTCTTCATGATCGCGGCTCCAGAAGGAGCAAACGACACTCACTTAGCAGCCCTTGCTGAATTGTCTAAGTACTTGATGAAACCAGGATTTGCGGACAAACTTCGCCAAGCAAGCACTCCTGATCAAGTGATCGCTGTCTTTGATGCAGAAGAGCAAGAAGCTGCAGCTGAAGAAGCGAAAAAAGCAGAAGCTGTCAAAGAAGCAGCTTCATCTGACAAACCTCTCATCGTTGCCGTTACAGCATGTACAACAGGTATCGCCCACACTTACATGGCAGAAGAAGCCCTCATCAAAAAAGGGGAAGAAATGGGTGTTACAGTCCGCGTTGAAACCAACGGGGCATCTGGTGTCGGCAACCGCTTGACAGCTGAAGAAATCGCCAAAGCTGAAGGGGTGATCATTGCAGCGGATAAAGCAGTTGAAACCGCTCGTTTCGATGGCAAAAAAGTTGATCTCTAAACCAGTCGCAGCTGGTATCCGTCAGACAGAAGAATTGATCCAAACCATCTTGGATGGCAAAGCAGATGTCTTCCACGCTGAAAATGCTGCACAAGCTAGCGCTAGCCAAGAAAAATTGAGCTTGGGTGGAGCCTTCTACAAACACTTGATGAGTGGGGTTTCTCAAATGCTTCCATTCGTTATCGGTGGTGGGATCTTGATCGCCCTTGCCTTCTTGATTGACCAAATTCTTGGAGTTCCTCAAGATCAATTGTCTCAACTTGGTTCATACCATGAATTAGCAGCTCAATTTAAAACAATCGGTGGTGCAGCCTTTGGTTTCATGCTTCCTGTACTTGCAGGTTACATCGGATTCTCAATCGCTGAAAAACCTGGTTTTGTAGCAGGGTTTATCGCAGGATCTATTGCTAGCTCAGGGTCAGCCTTTGGTAACATCGCTTTCGGTGCTGCTAAAGGTGAACTACCAGCAGCCGTATCATCTGGCTTCCTTGGAGCTTTGGTTGGTGGTTTCCTTGCAGGTGGAGTTGTTCTCTTGCTTCGCAAAGCCCTTGCAGGTCTTCCACGCTCTCTTGATGGTATCCGTTCAATCCTTCTCTTGCCATTACTTGGTGTTGGTTTGACAGGATTCTTGATGTTCCTCATCAATATTCCAATGGCTGCTATCAATACTGGTCTTAACAACTTCCTTTCAAGCTTGTCAGGTAGCTCAGCTGTCCTTCTTGGACTTCTCGTCGGCGGTATGATGGCTGTTGATATGGGTGGACCAGTTAACAAAGCTGCTTATGTCTTCGCTACAGGTACACTTGCTGAATCTGTTGCTTCAGGTGGTTCTATTGTTATGGCAGCTGTTATGGCAGCTGGTATGGTTCCTCCATTGGCAGTATTCGTAGCAACTGTCTTGTTCAAAGATAAATTCACACAAGAAGAACGTGATTCAGGTTTGACAAACATCGTTATGGGTCTTTCCTTCATCACAGAAGGTGCCATTCCATTCGGTGCAGCTGACCCAGCTCGTGCCATCCCTAGCTTCATTGCAGGTTCTGCATTGACAGGTGCCCTTGTTGGTCTTGCAGGCTTGAAACTTATGGCTCCTCACGGAGGAATCTTCGTGATTGCTCTTACTTCAAATCCACTTCTTTATATCTTATTCGTATTGATCGGTGCAGTTGTAAGTGGTATCTTGTTCGGATTGCTTCGCAAACCTAAAAACTAAATATGATTAAAAGGTTGGGATTTCCCCAGCCTTTTTCTTCTTTCTTTGATAGAAAACAGTGTGAAAAGACATGGTTCTGCAATAGAATCTTGATTTAATTTATGGTATAATTTTCGTAACGCTTATTTTTAGGAGAACAAGTATGGATATCCAACGTGAAAAAGAATTCGTCAGCCAGTATCATTATGATGCTCGTAACTTTGAATGGGAAAAAGAAAATGGAACTCCCGAGACAAAAGTAGACGTCAACTTTCAATTGATTCAACGCGATACAGAGTTAAAGACAACCTCTTTAATTGTTATTTTGACCTATATGATTGTCTTTGATGGCTTTGTTATCAGCGGGACCATTACCCAAATCAACCACATTCACAATCGTTTGGTCAGCGAGCCAAGTGAGTTCAGCAAAGAAGAAGTGGAAGAACTAGCTCGTCCTTGCTTGAACATGCTGAATCGTTTGACCTATGAGGTAACTGAAATCGCCCTTGATTTACCAGGGATTAATTTGGAGTTTTAATGCATGAAATTAGCAGTCATCACAGATTCTTCTGCCTATCTATCAGATGAATCAAGAGGACACGATAATTTATTTGTCCTAGATATTCCAGTTGTCATTGATGGAGTATCTTACGTAGAAGGTAAAAATCTGACAGCAGAAGAGTTCTATCAAAAGATGGAAGCTTCTTCTGAACTTCCGAAAACCAGCCAACCTAGTATCGCGGAATTAGAAGAACTCTTACCGCAACTAGAGGCTAAAGGCTATACCCATGTTTTAGGGATTTTCCTTTCTTCTGGTATTTCTGGTTTCTATCAGAATATCCAGTATATGAAAGATGAATTCCCAAATCTTACGATCGCTTTTCCAGATTCTAAGATTACCAGCGCCCCTCTTGGGTGGATGGCTGAAGAAGCAGTTAAATGGGCTGATGAAGGCCGTTCTTTTGATGAAATTCTAGCCAACATCCAGACACAAATCGATGGGACTTCTGCCTACATCATGGTTGATGATCTCAATCACTTGGTCAAAGGGGGTCGTCTCTCCAACGGAGCGGCGATTCTAGGGAATCTCCTCAGCATCAAGCCCATCCTCTATTTTAACGAGGAAGGCGTGATTGAGGTATACGAGAAAGTCCGGACTGAGAAAAAAGCCATCAAACGCTTAGCTGAGATTGTCAAAGAAGGAACAGCAGGTAAAGAGTACCAAATCATCATTATTCACGGGAATGCACTGGATAAAGCAGAAACGCTTCGAGATATTCTTCATCAAGATGGTTTTTCTGGTGAGATTCCATTTGCGACCTTCGGCAGTGTTATTGGTACTCACTTAGGAAATCATAGTGTTGCCATCAGTTTTGTACCGAAAGTATAAGGAGAAAACATGCCAATTAAAGTAGTGATTGCAGGTTTTAAAGGAAAGATGGGCCAAGCGGCTTATCACATGGTGTTAGAAGACCCCGAGCTTGAACTAGTTGGCTTGATTGATCCCCATTCGTCTGAAAACGAGCTGGCAGGTGTTCCAGTCTTTCATGACAAAGAAGGAGTTTTGTCGCTGGATGCGGATGTGTGGATTGACTTCACCATCCCTAAAGTGGCGTATGAACATACCCGCTTTGCTTTGGAGCATGGACTAGCGCCTGTGGTTGGGACAACTGGATTTACAACAGAAGAAATCACTGATTTGATTGAATTGTCTCGTGAGAAGAATCTTGGAGGCCTCATCGCGCCAAACTTTGCTATTGGTGCAGTCTTGCTCATGCAATTTGCAGCGCAGGCAGCTAAGTATTTCCCGAATGTAGAGATCATCGAGTTGCATCATGATAAGAAGAAGGATGCACCGAGTGGGACTGCTGTGAAGACAGCTGAGCTGATTAGTCAGGTCCGTCAACCACAAGAGCAGGGAGCGCCAGATGAAGAAGAGAGTCTTCCAGGTGCTCGCGGTGCCAACTACCAAGGCATACACATCCATTCAGTTCGCTTGCCTGGTCTGGTAGCTCACCAAGAAGTAATTTTCGGTAGTCAAGGAGAAGGATTGACCTTACGCCACGATTCCTACGATCGGGTGTCCTTCATGACAGGGGTCAATCTAGGAGTAAAAGAAGTAGTCAAGCGTCATGAGCTTGTCTATGGTTTAGAACATCTATTATGAGATTAAAAAAACTGCCTTCTGAATTTCAGGAGGCTTTGCCAATATTAGAAAAAGATTCGAAAAAGCTGGATATGAAGCTTATTTCGTCGGGGGGCTCTGTACGGGATGCCATTTTAGGTCGTCCCATCCACGACGTCGATATCGCTTCCTCCTCTTACCCGGAAGAGACCAAGGCTATTTTCGAGCGGACCATTGATGTCGGGATTGAACACGGGACGGTCCTGGTTCTTGAGAATCATCAAGAATATGAAATTACCACTTTTCGGACAGAGGATGTCTACGTCGACTTTCGAAGACCCAGTGCGGTTAATTTTGTCCGTTCCTTAGAAGAAGATCTCAAGCGCCGCGATTTCACCGTCAATGCCTTTGCCTTGAGTGAAGAAGGGGAAATTATTGACCTCTTCAAGGGACTAGAAGATTTGGAGAACCGGATCCTAAGAGCTGTTGGTGTAGCGACAGAACGCTTTAACGAAGATGCTCTTCGAATCATGCGTGGTTTTCGCTTTCAGGCCAGTCTTGGATTTGATCTAGAAGAAGCAACCTTTAAGGCCATGACAGATTGCGCTCCCTTGCTGGAGAAAATCTCTGTCGAGCGAGTCTTTATTGAGTTGGATAAGCTACTTTTAGCTCCTTTTTGGCGTAAGGGTTTGGAGGGTGTGATTGCTAGCCAAAGCTATCAGTACCTCCCTCTCTTACAAAACAGCCAATCGTCACTAGAGAAACTGTTCCAGCTGTCCATGGATTATACCTTTACGAGTTCCGAGCAAGCTTGGGCTGCTTTACTCTTGACCTTAGATGAGAATAAGGTCTCTGCTTTTTTCAAGAAATGGAAAACCTCTCGTGACTTCGCTAAGAAGGTGGAGCAGTTGGTTGAAATCTACCGTTTGCGTGAAAAGACTAGTTTAAATCGTCGGGATGTCTATCGCTATGACCGTAGCCTTCTCTTGTCAGCGGAAGAACTGCGTCAGGCTCATGGATTGCCCGTAGATTTCCAAGTCATCGAAGAAATGTATGATTCTCTAGCGATCCATGATAAGCACGAAATCGTGGTCAACGGTGGGATGTTGATGAAGGAATACGGCTTAAAACCAGGTCCAGGTCTAGGACAAGTGCTTTCTGCCATAGAATGGGCCATTGTAGATGGTGAATTAGAGAATGACAAACAAGCCATTGGTGATTTTTTGAGTCGCTATCTTGAAGCCAAGAAGGGGGAAGCATGAGCGATTTTATTGTTGAAAAACTAACCAAGTCCGTCGGGGATAAGACGATCTTTAAAGATATTTCTTTTATCATTCATGAGCTGGATCGGATTGGACTAATCGGGGTCAATGGGACAGGGAAAACGACTCTCTTAGATGTTTTGTCTGGTCGTGCAGGCTATGACGGAGATCGTTCCCCTTTTTCTGCAAAGAATGATTATAAGATTGGTTATCTGACCCAAGAACCTCAATTTGATGATAATAAGACGGTCCTTGATACAGTCTGTCAGAGGATGTGAAGGAACTTCAATTGATTCGTCAGTATGAATTGTTGACGAGCCAGTACGATGAGAGTCAGCAAGCGAAACTGGAAAAAGTCATGGCGGAGATGGACTCTCTCAATGCTTGGGAAATCGAAAGCCAAGTCAAAACAGTCCTGACCAAATTGGGAATTCAGGATTTGTCTGCTAAGGTGGGGAGTTTGTCCGGAGGGTTGCGTCGCCGTGTCCAGCTGGCACAAGTTCTCCTAGGAGACCATGATTTGCTGCTGTTAGATGAACCAACCAACCATTTGGATATTGATACCATCGAATGGTTGACCAATTTTTTGAAGAACTCTAAGAAAACCGTTCTTTTCATCACCCATGACCGTTATTTCTTGGACAATATTTCAACTCGTATTTTTGAACTGGATCGTGCTGGTCTAGTTGAATACCAAGGGAACTACCAGGATTATGTCCGCTTGAAAGCTGAGCAGGATGAGCGAGATGCGGCTCTTCTTCACAAGAAGCAGCAGCTCTATAAGCAAGAATTGACCTGGATGCGTCGGCAACCGCAGGCGCGTGCTACCAAGCAACAGGCGCGGATCAATCGCTTCCACGACCTCAAGAAGGATCTATCCCATCAGACGACAGAAACAGATTTGGAAATGTCCTTTGAAACTAGTCGGATTGGTAAGAAAGTCATTGAATTTCAAGATGTCGATTTCGCCTATGACCAAGGGCCGATTCTGCAGCAGTTTAACCTATTGGTTCAAAACAAGGATCGGATTGGTATTGTGGGTGATAATGGTGTTGGGAAATCAACTCTGCTCAATCTGATTGCCGGGAAACTCCAACCGACTGCTGGAAAGGTCGTTATCGGAGAAACGGTACGAATTGCTTACTTCTCACAGCAGATCGAAGGCTTGGATGAAAGTAAGCGGATGATTAACTTCCTGCAAGAAGTAGCAGAAGAAGTCAAGACTAGTGCAGGATCTACATCGATTGCTGAGCTACTGGAACAATTTCCTCTTCCGCGTTCGACCCATGGCACCTTGATTGAGAAACTTTCTGGTGGGGAGAAGAAGCGTCTTTATCTCTTGAAACTTCTCATCGAAAAACCAAATGTCTTGCTCTTGGACGAACCGACCAATGATTTGGATATTGCGACCTTGACAGTGTTAGAGAACTTCCTACAAGGCTTTGGTGGACCAGTCATCACTGTTAGCCACGATCGTTATTTTCTAGATAAGGTTGCTTCAAAAATTTTAGCTTTTGAAAATGGTGGCATCCGCGAATTCTTTGGAAATTATACGGATTACTTAGATGAGAAAAAGTTTGAGCTAGAAATGGTTGCCGAAAGTAGCAAACCTGAAAAAGAAAAGGTGGTCAAAGTCCGGGAAGAAAAGAAACGTATGAGTTACCAGGAAAAACAGGAGTGGGCGACCATTGAGAGTGAGATTGAAGATATTGAAAACAAAATCGCAGCCATTGAGACTGAGATGAATGAGAATGGTTCTGACTTCGGTAAGTTGGCCAGTCTCCAACGTCAGATGGATGAAGAAAACGAGCGGCTCTTAGCCAAATATGAACGGTATGAGTACTTGAGTGAGTTGGCAGAAAACTAAAGGAGGAAGAATGCATCATATTAGCAAATACAGTCTGTTATTGTCATCATTTTTATTTTGTGGCATTGGTTTTATTCTCTTTGTGAATCCAATCGAAAAAATTGCCACCTTTAGTTGGTTGATTTCTCTGGGCTTTTTCTTAATTTCAGTTTCGCGCTTATCACGTTACTACCGTCTACGGACCCAAGCGACCTTGTCGGATCCCTATTTATTTCAAAGCGTGGTCTCGCTAGTCTTTGCAGTCTATCTCTTACTATATGGCTACAAGACCTTGCCAATTGTCTTTCCGATCACACTCGGTATTTGGCTCTTATATAAGTCTGCTTTGAGTTTGAAAAAGGCCCATTACCTTTCCAAACGATCTGAAGAATTATCCAAGAAGTTTACTTTTTGGGGGCTTATTCAATTGTTTACAGGATTGTTTCTCATTGTTAGTCCTCTATCTATTAGTATCTTCTTGTTACATATTTTGGGATTGTTCTTTTTCATAATTGGCGTTCAATCCTTGAGACTCTTTTTAAAACTTCATAACGAAGAGTAAAGAAATCTGTCTGTGTTTTTGCAGACAGGTTCTTTTTTTGCAAATGAAATTGAGAGAATTCTTGAAAAATAATTGAAACCCTTTTCACATTTTGGTATACTAGTGTCAAGAGAATAGGAACAAAGGAGTGTAAAATGTCCAAAAAAAAATTATTGGTATTGACTTAGGTGGAACATCTGTCAAATTTGCCATTTTGACGCAAGAAGGAGAGATTCAAGAGAAGTGGTCTATCAAGACCAACATCCTTGACGAAGGAAGCCACATCGTTCCTGATATCATCGCTTCCATTCAACACCACTTGGAGTTGTTAAACTTATCCGCAGAAGATTTTATTGGAATCGGGATGGGATCTCCTGGTGCAGTGGATCGCTTCGAAGGAACTGTCGTTGGAGCATACAACCTCAACTGGAAAACCGTACAACCCATCAAGAAAGATATTGAATCTGCCTTGGGAATTCCTTTCTTCATCGATAATGATGCCAACGTAGCTGCCCTTGGGGAACGCTGGAAAGGTGCTGGTGAAAATCAACCAGATGTCGTCTTCATGACACTTGGAACTGGTGTTGGTGGCGGTATCGTTGCGGAAGGAAAACTCTTGCACGGTGCTGGTGGTGTAGCTGGTGAGCTTGGCCATATCACAGTTGACTTTGATCGTCCATTTGATTGTACCTGTGGTAAGAAAGGTTGCTTGGAAACAGTAGCTTCAGCAACCGGGATTGTCAATTTGACTCGTCGCTATGCAGATGAATATGCAGGAGATGCAGAGTTGAAACGCTTGATTGATGATGGCGAAGAAGTCACAGCTAAGACAGTCTTTGATCTTGCTAAAGATGGAGATGAGTTGGCCTTGATTGTCTACCGTCATTTCTCTCAATACTTGGGTATTGCTTGTGCCAACATCGCTAGTGTCTTGAACCCAGCCAACATCGTCATTGGTGGTGGTGTATCAGCAGCCGGTCAATTCCTCTTGGATGGGGTTCAAAAGGTCTTTGATGAAAATACCTTCCCACAAGTCCGTACGTCAACCCAATTGGTGCTTGCTAATCTTGGAAATGATGCAGGTGTGATTGGTGCTGCATCACTTGTGCTACAATAGAATTTATTTGAAAGAGATCCAAATTGAATCATTTGGACCTCTTTTCTTTTATCCTGTGTTATAATGTAGGTATTACAGTATTTAAGGAGAATGAATGACAAAAGCAGATATCCTTTTTAAAGAAAATATTCGAAGAATTATGGAAGAAGGCGTCTGGTCTGAGCAAGCTCGGCCCAAGTACAAGGATGGCACAACAGCCAATTCCAAAGTACATCACTGGGAGCATTTTATGGAGTTTGATCTGGCCAAGGGCGAGTATCCTATTACGACTCTTCGTCCTATTGCCATCAAGTCGGCCATCAAGGAGATGCTCTGGATCTACCAGGACCAGTCCAATAGTCTGGAACTCCTAAATGATAAGTATCAGGTCCGCTACTGGAATGATTGGGAAGTGGGAGACACAGGAACGATTGGGGAGCGCTATGGCGCTGTCGTTAAAAAGCACGACATCATCAATAAGATTCTCAAACAGCTGGAAGCCAATCCTTGGAATCGTCGCAATATCATTTCTCTCTGGGACTACCAAGCCTTTGAAGAGTCAGAAGGACTCTTACCTTGTGCTTTTCAAACCATGTTTGATGTGCGTCGTGTCGATGGGGAAATCTATCTGGATGCGACCTTGACCCAACGTTCCAACGATATGTTGGTGGCGCACCATATCAATGCCATGCAGTATGTAGCTCTTCAGATGATGATTGCCAAGCATTTTGGCTGGAAGGTTGGGAAGTTCTTTTACTTCATCAATAACCTCCACATCTATGATAACCAATTCGAACAGGCGGAGGAATTACTCCGGCGCGAGCCCTCGGATTGCCAGCCTCGCTTGGTACTGAATGTGCCAGATGGCACCAATTTCTTTGAGATTAAAGCCGAGGACTTTGTTTTGGAAGATTATGATCCAGTCAAACCTCAATTGAAGTTTGATTTGGCTATTTAGCGAAAGCGCATAAGCTCCTATTCCATGTGGAATAAGGAGCTTGTTTTCTTTACAAAAATTCAATTTATATTATTCAATATTTTTAGCAAATCTTTGAGCTATCACATAAATTTGGTAGAATAAAAAGTTCAAGCTAAAATAGCTAAACACATTTTAATATAAATATTTTAACAGAAAACATGGAGGCAATAAATGAGTAAGGATTTATTCAACGACCGTATAAGCTCGATTCTCTATTCGTAAATTGAATGTGGGAGTTTGCTCGGTCCTCTTAGGAACGCTCGTGATGGTTGGTACAGCAACTGGTGTTGATGCTGAAGAAGCATCAGAAGTCGCTTATGATGCAGTTTCTACAGTTGCTAGTCCAACAGAAACATCAACAGCTACAGCAAGCTCTACAACAAGTAATCCAAGTGCTTTAACGGTAGCGACAACTCATCAAGCTGACGCACCAGTAACGGAAACTCCTGCAGTGTTTCTGTCCTCAGCGAGTCCGGTAGCATCTGCGGCATCTGCGGAGTCACAGGCAGTAACAAGCTCAGAAAACTCCAAAAAGTTGAAGCAGTGAATCGTCCAGAAAAACACTATTGCGACTACGACTGAAACAGCTAACAAAGAATTAGCTACACTTGCTTCAGTTCAACCTGTATCTAACACGCCATTTACTGCTGAAACAGGTGAACGTCGTCGAAAGTCGTCGTGCTTTGAGAGAAGCTAATGATCCCAATCTTATCGGAGATGATGTTGAGGATGCAACAGCAACACCAAAAAGCAGAAAAACCAACAGAATTTTCTAAAGTTAATGCAAAAGAACTAGTTAAAACAAATTAACTGGTTAGATTTTGGAGATACAACTGCTTGGACTAATACTCACAAAAATCTAAAGATGGTAGAACAGCTCTTCAAGTTGGATCGACTTATACTAAAGAAATTATGCCTGGATATATAGTTAACATTAAGGTTAAGAGCCTTAAACCATTCCAAGCAACTGAAATCTATAAAAACCGTATGGAAGCAGAAGGTGCTACAGAAGCAGAAAAAGCTACATATGATCCAAATGCAAAAAATGGATACATTGGAACTATTGGAGATCCTAAAACTAAAGCAGCTTTTGCAAACTCAGAAGAAGCACTAGTAGTAGCAGATGCTCAAAACCGATGGACTGAAATTCGTTTAGAAGGAATTGATACTGGTTCAAAACGAACAACAATATCATCAGATTATAATGGTGGGAATATCGGTGTTCAATTTGAGATTTCTGCAACATTCCGTGGTAAATCAGTAAAACCTGCAGTAGTAGCTGCTGATGGTGAGTCAGCTAACCCTGGTGAATTAGTATTATTCACTACAAATGGTACTGGTTGGAAACATATCGGAGAATGGAAAAAAAAACTCCTTATGGGGGAAATGGGGAAACGTATGTAGTTCAAGACACACACAATTATTTTGATCCCGCAAATAACTATAGTAGAGCAAAATTTGTTGATGTAAATGGTACTAAAATATCAGGACTAAACTTGGAATTACTTCGTAATGCTAATGAGGTTGGCCCAGATAAAAAACCAGTAGCGTGGAAATACTTTGGTAGTCCAGACCAAGTTACGGGTGGATTAGGAACTGGAGTTTTCGGACCAAACGTGTCTGCTAACCGTTTTTCAGTACCCCTAGTTATGACTCAAGGAGCTTCAGAAGTGGGACTTTATATCGCATCATCAGGGAAACAATCTGCTATGCTTGGATTCTTCCCTCTTGATGAAGGAGACGCTCCAGAAAGTTATGGAAAAGCACAACACTCAATTGGAACGGTAGACGGTGTAACAGGTACAAAACTTGCTCAACCATACTTAGGAACTGTAAGTCCTGATATGGATGAAAATAACGCAAAAGACTGGACAGGTGATGACAACACTATTTCAGCCGATGAAGGTGTTGATCAAATCGTACCTGATAACTTAAAAGGTCAACTAATGATATGATTAAATTAGACCGTACTCGTCCAGGAACGTATACTTTAGATGTTGAAGCACATACTGGTGGCGCTGCTAAAGCGTATGTTTACGGTTGGATCGACTTTAACCAAAATGGAACTTTCGATGAGGATGAACGTTCTGAATTGGCAACTGTTACAAAAGATGGAACAGTTAGACTTGATTTCAGAAATGCAAAAACAATGATTGACCCAAGTGTTACTGAATTAGGTACACGTGTTCGTATTGCTAACAATTCATCAGACGTTGAAAAACCCAACAGGTTTAGCACTATCTGGAGAAGTAGAAGACTTTAAAACTCAAATTACTTTCCCTCCAAAAGGTGAGCGTAAAGAAACAATCGATGTTCAAGGAGCGACACAAACAGCAACAGTCGCTTTCACGGCTCAAGGACTATACAAGTACAACCGTGATAAAAATGCAGAAATCGATCAAACTGTAGCTCCAGTTATTATTGATAATAGAACGAAACAAGTAGTAAATCCAAAAGCTGATGGATATTATGTAATACCAGGAGAAGGTAAATATAAAGTTACTCCAAACGGTAATAACGTAGATATTGAATTTACTCCAGAAGATAACTTGTAGGGACTGCGAGCGGTATAAGTATCCGTCGTACAGATGATAATGGTTATACAACAGATTGGATTTCTAAAAGATAAAAACAATATTACCTTCAATTAATGAAGTGATGGATAGTATGGATGGCCTTTACATTCCAACTGTTACTCCTAAAAATATTGAAGGGGAAGACAAGAAATCTACGGATGTTCAAGGAGCTAGTCAAACTGGTACGCCAGAATTCGCTCTTGAAGGAACAAATAGTAATGGTGAGAAAGTTAAAATCACACCTGATTTTGATTATCCGGCTAAGTTTGTCGATCCAGCGACTGGAAATGTCATCAATGATCCTGTTTTGACTGTAGAAGGAGAAGGGATTTACTATCTAGACGAGTTGACTGGCAAGGTTACTTTTGTACCAGAACCAGGATTTACTGGAACTGCCAAGGGGGTAACAGTTTCTCTTACGGCTCCAGTTGGTCGTGACAAAGATGGTAGAGTGCCAGATAATGCTCTTAAGACTGCAACTGCTAAGTACACACCAACTGCCACACCAATCACAGTGACTCCTACAGACAAGGTTTCTGAGGATGTTCAAAATGTTCCTCAAACCCAAACTCCTACATTTGAGTTGAGTAACGACAAGGCTGCGAAAATCACAAGCAAGAAATTGGTGGATCCCGCAACTGGTCAACCGACTGATGAAACAACTGTAACAGTAGCAGGTGAAGGAACATACACAATCGATCCTACTACTGGTGCTGTGACATTTACTCCCTGAAAAAGATTTTGTTGGAACAGCAAAAGGTGTAACTGTTCAAGCAACTGCGACTATTACCAATGCTAATGGTAAGACAGCAACAATTACTTCAGACGCGAAATATACACCAACTGTAGTGCCAGCTGTTCCAACTGGAAGCCCTGCAACTTCTAAAGATGTTCAAGGGGCAACACAAACAGGGACACCAAGCTTTGCAGGAACGACTGTCCAAGTAAATGGTGAAGATAAAGCTATTACGATTAAAGACAATAGCTATACACTCTTGGATAATGACGGGAACAAAGTTTCAAGCACACCAGCTTATGCAGAGGATGGTACAACACCAATCGGTACCTTCACTATCGATCCCGCAACTGGTACTGTAACATTCACACCAACTGCTAAATCTTACACAGGTAAAGTAACACCTGTTAAGGTTCAAGCTGAAAGCTCAAACGGAATCAAGGTTGATACAACTTACACACCTGAGATTGTTCCAGTAACTCCAACTGCAACTCCAGCTGAAACAGAAGGGCCTCAAGGTGTGGTTCAAACAGGTAAACCTGAATTCAAGGGTGGAACTGTAACGGTTGATGGCGTTGAGAAGACTGTTGAAATCAATGAAGATGTTCCAGCGACATTTGACGATGGATCAACAACTAAGACCGTTAAAGGTGTTGGTACTTACACAGTAGCAGCAGACGGTACTGTTACATTTGTACCTGAAAAATCATTCGTTGGAACAGCACCAGCCGTGACCGTTGTCCGCGAAGATAAGAACGGAAGCAAAGTTTCTGCAACATACACACCAACAGTATTACCAGTAACTCCAACAGCAACACCAGTTGAAACTACAGATATCCAAGGTGCTACACAAACTGGCAAACCTGAATTCAAGGGTGGAACTGTAACGGTTGATGGCGTTGAGAAAACAGTAGAAATCAATGAAGATGTTCCAGCGACATTTGACGATGGTTCAACTACGAAGACTGTAGACGGTGTAGGTACTTTCACAGTAGCTGCAGATGGAACAGTAACCTTCGTTCCAGAAAAAACATTTATCGGTACAGCACCTGCAGTAACTGTTGTCCGTGAAGACATGAACGGAACTAAGGCTTCAGCTACTTACACACCAACCGTAACACCAGTAACGCCAACAGCAACACCAGCTGAAACAACAGGTGTTCAAGGGGCTACACAAACTGGTAAACCTGTATTTACTGAAGGCGACAGCCGTGTACCAATGAACGATGCTGTTGCAGCAACCTTCGATGATGGATCTACTTCTAAGACAGTCGATGGCGTTGGTACTTATACAGTAGCAGCCGACGGAACTGTAACATTTGTTCCAGAACCAAGCTTTACAGGAAAAGCACCAGCCGTCACCGTTGTTCGTGAAGACAAGAATGGAACCAAAGCATCTGCGACTTACACACCAACGGTGAACCCAGTTACTCTTACTCCAACAAATAAAGTTTCTGAGGACATCCAAAACGTTCCACAAACCCAAACACCAACCTTTGATTTGAGTAACGACAAGACTGCTGAAATCACTAGCAAGAAATTGATGGATCCAGCAACTGGTCAACCAACTGATGAAACAACAGTGACAGTAGCAGGTGAAGGTAGCTATACTATCGACCCAACGACTGGAGCAGTAACATTTACGCCAGAAAAAGACTTTGTTGGTACTGCAAAAGGAGTAACTGTTCAGGCAACTGCTACTATTACAAATGCTAATGGTAAGACTGCAACCATTACTTCAGATGCGACCTACACACCAACTGTTGTGCCAGCAGTTCCAACTGCAAACCCTGCAACTTCAAAAGATATCCAAGGTGCGACTCAAACCGGTACACCAACCTTTGCAGGAACAACTGTTCAAGTAAATGGTCAAGATAAAGCTATTACCATTAAAGACAATAGCTACACATTGCTAGATAAAGATGGTAACGAAGTTTCAACGACACCAGCTTATGCAGCAGACGGTACAACCGTAATTGGTAACTTCACAATCGACCCAGCATCTGGTCAAGTAACTTTCACACCGACTGATAAATCATACACTGGTGCAGTCACACCAGCCAAGGTTCAAGCTGAAAGCTCAAACGGTATCAAGGTGGATACAACTTACACACCAGAGATTGTTCCAGTAACACCAACTGCAACACCAGTTGAAACGACAGATATCCAAGGTGCTACACAAACTGGTAAACCTGTATTTACTGAAGGCGATAGCCGTGTGCCAATGAACGATGATGTTCCAGCAACATTTGACGATGGCTCAACGACTAAGACTGTCGACGGCGTTGGTACTTACACAGTAGCAGCAGACGGTACTGTTACATTTGTACCAGAAAAATCATTCGTCGGAACTGCACCAGCTGTAACAGTGGTTCGTGAAGATAAGAACGGAACAAAAGCTTCTGCAACTTATACACCAACCGTAACACCAGTAACACCAACTGCAGAAGATACAACATCTACTGACAAACAAGGTCAAAAGCAAACAGGTACACCAACCTTCACACCAGGTAATCCAAATGTTCTAATGGATGATGATACACCTGCAACATTTGAAGATGGCTCAACTACGAAGACCGTTCCTGGTGAAGGAACTTACACAGTTGCTCCAGACGGAACCGTAACATTTGTTCCAGAAAAATCATTCACTGGAGAAGGTACAGGCGTAACGGTTAAACGTGTCGATAAGAACGGTACTCCAGTTACTGCTAAGTACACACCAACTGTGACTCCAGTAACCCCAACAGCAACTCCAGCTACATCAGAAGCACCTCAAGGTGTGGTTCAAACTGGAACTGTGACCTTCACCGAAGGTGACCTAGTTGCACCAATTGACAAAGATACCATTACTCTTCTTGATGAAAATGGTCAACCAGCAGAATCTGTAGTTGCTAAATCACCAGAAGGTAAAGAAATTGGTACTTTCACAGTTGATAAAGAAACAGGCCTTGTAACCTTCACACCAACTGATAAATCTTACTCAGGTGATGTGGTTCCAGTTAAGGTTCAAGGTAAAGATACAAACGGAACAGTTGCTGAAACAACTTACACACCGAAGATCACTCCAGTTGTCCCAACTGCTGAACCTGCAACATCTACAGATATCCAAGGTAAAACACAAACAGGAACACCAAGCTTTACACCTGGTAACCCTGCAATTCCAATGGATGATGAAGTTCCAGCAACCTTTGACGATGGCTCAACGACTAAGACTGTGGACGGTGTTGGTACTTACACAGTAGCAGCAGATGGAACAGTAACCTTCGTACCAGAAAAATCATTCGTCGGAACTGCACCAGCTGTAACAGTGAAACGTCTTGATAAGAACGGTACTCCAGTTACTGCAACTTACACACCAACAGTGACACCAGTAATCCCAACTGCTGAACCAGCAACTTCAACTGATAAGCAAGGTCAAATCCAAACAGGTACACCAACCTTCACACCAGGTAATCCAAATGTTCCAATGGATAATGATACACCTGCAATATTTGAAGATGGCTCAACTACGAAGACCGTTCCTGGTGAAGGAACTTACACAGTTGCTCCAGACGGAACCGTAACATTTGTACCAGAAAAATCATTCACTGGAGAAGGTACAGGCGTAACAGTTAAACGTGTTGATAAGAACGGTACTCCAGTTACTGCTAAGTACACACTAACTGTGACTCCTGTAACCCCAACAGCAACTCCAGCTACATCAGAAGCACCTCAAGGTGTGGTTCAAACTGGGAACTGTGACCTTCACCGAAGGTGACCCAGTTGCACCAATTGACAAAGATACTATTACTCTTCTTGATGAAAATGGTCAACCAGCAGAATCTGTAGTTGCTAAATCACCAGAAGGGAAAGAAATCGGTAGTTTCACAGTTGATAAAGAAACAGGCCTTGTAACCTTCACACCAACTGATAAATCTTACTCAGGTGAAGTAGTTCCAGTTAAGGTACAAGCCAAGGATGCAAACGGAACAGTTGCTGAAACAACCTACACACCTAAGATTACTCCAGTTGTCCCAGTCGCTGAGCCAGCAACTTCAACTGATAAGCAAGGTCAAATCCAAACAGGTACACCAACCTTCACACCAGGTAATCCAAATGTTCCAATGGATAATGATACACCTGCAATATTTGAAGATGGCTCAACTACGAAGACCGTTCCTGGTGAAGGAACTTACACAGTTGCTCCAGACGGAACCGTAACATTTGTACCAGAAAAATCATTCACTGGAGAAGGTACAGGCGTAACGGTTAAACGTGTCGATAAGAACGGTACTCCAGTTACTGCTAAGTACACACCAACTGTGACACCAGTAACTCAACTGCAACACCAGCTGAATCAGAAGGACCTCAAGGTGTGGTTCAAACTGGAACTGTAACCTTCACCGAAGGTGACCCAGTTGCACCAATCGACAAGGATACCATTACTCTTCTTGATGAAAACGGCCAACCAGCAGAATCTGTAGTAGCTAAATCACCAGAAGGGAAAGAAATCGGTACTTTCACAGTTGATAAAAGAAACAGGCCTTGTAACCTTCACACCAACTGATAAATCTTACTCAGGTGATGTGGTCCCAGTTAAGGTTCAAGGTAAAGATACAAACGGAACAGTTGCTGAAACAACCTACACACCTAAGATTACTCCAGTTGTCCCAACTGCTGAACCTGCAACATCTACAGACATCCAAGGTAAAACACAAACAGGAACACCAAGCTTTACACCTGGTAACCCTGCAATTCCAATGGATGATGAAGTTCCAGCAACCTTTGAAGATGGTTCAACTAAGAAAGAAATTCTTGGTGTTGGTATTTACACAGTAGCAGCTGATGGTACTGTAACCTTCACACCAGATCCACGCTTTGTAGGTGAAGCACCAGCAGTAACAGTTGTTCGTGAAGATGTGAACGGAACAAAAGCTTCTGCAACCTACACACCAACTGTAACACCAGTAACTCCAACAGCTGAACCAGCTACATCAGAAGCTTCTCAAGGAATTGTTCAAACAGGCAAACCAACCTTCACAGAAGGTGATCCAGTTGCCCCAATGAACCCTTCAACCTTGAAACTTTACGATGATTCTGGTAACCCAACTGATCAATTAGATGCCTTCTCACCTGCAGGAGATATCATCGGTATCTTTACAGTAGATAAAGAGAAAGGCGAAGTGATCTTCACTCCAACTAACAAAGCTTACTCAGGTGAAGTTCTTCCTGTAGGCGTTTCAATGGAAGATGCAAATGGTACCTTTGCACGTACAACGTACACACCATTCATCACTCCGGTAGTTCCAACAGCAGAACCAGCTACATCAACTGATATTCAAGGTGTTACTCAAACAGGCAAACCAAGCTTCACAGAAGGAAATCCTGCAGTGCCAATGGACGATGATGTACCTGCAACCTTTGTTGATGGCTCAACTACTAAAGTTGTTCCAGGAGAAGGAACTTACACAGTTGCTCCAGATGGAACTGTAACCTTCGTACCAGAGAAATCATTTGTTGGAACCGCATCAGGAATCGTGGTTCAACGCCAAGATAAGAATGGTACAGTTGTGAAAGCTAAGTACACACCAACTGTGACTCCAGTTGCACCAACAGGAGAACCAGTTACTTCAATTGGTAAGAAGGGGCTACTCAAACAGGTAAACCAAGCTTCACCGAAGGTGACAGCCGTGTACCAATGAACGACGAAGTTCCAGCAACCTTTGAAGATGGCTCAACTACGAAGACGATTCCAGGTGTTGGTACTTACACAGTAGCAGCAGACGGTACTGTAACTTTCACTCCAGAACCTGAATTTACTGGTACTGCACCAGCAGTGACAGTAGTTCGTGAAGATGTGAACGGAACAAAAGCTTCTGCGACTTACACACCAACTGTTCTTCCAATCACTAAGTTTGTTGATAAAGAAGGTAAGGAAATTCCAGGATATCCTACAGTTGATGGGGAAGAGCCAAAAGCTGAAATTCCAGGTTACCGTTTCGTTGAAACCAAGAAATTACCTAATGGTGATACAGAGCACGTCTACGAGAAAGTTACAACTTCACACGTAGATGAAAATGGAAAACCAATTCCTGGTTATCCAACAGAAGATGGTGAGCAACCGAAGAAAGATATTCCAGGTTACGAGTTTGTGAAGACAATTGTTGATGAGAACGGTAATACTCAACACACCTACAAGAAGACGGTGACACCAACACCAACGCCGGATCCAACTCCAACACCGACCCCAGATCCAGTTCCAACTCCAGTTCCAACTCCAGTTCCAACTCCAGATCCAAAACCAGTTCCAGAAACTAAGGAAACTAAATTCATCAATCCATCTGATGAAACAGCAGTTCTTCCTGAAACTGGTACTGAGGAAACTTCTAAAACTGGTCTTGCTATTCTTAGCGCCTTGACAGGTCTCTCATTATTTGGACTTGCTAAACGCAAAAAAGAAGACTAAGATCTAGGATTTGTCTCATTAAAACCGCGAGAAATTCGCGGTTTTTAACGGAAAAAAATAGAAGTTTTTGACTCGAGGAAGCAATAGTTAGAAACAGTCTTTTCTAGAAAAATTTGATAAAATAGAAGTATCAGTGTAAAGGATGTAAGAATGAGTAAGAAAGTAATTGGCATTTGGGCTCAGACGAAGAATGGAGTGATCGGCAAGGACCAGGTGATGCCTTGGCATTTACCAGCTGAATTGCAGCACTTTAAACAAACGACTACAGGGCTCATGCGATCCTCATGGGAAGAGTTACCTACGAAGGTTTAAACAAACGAGTCCTCCCAAATCGGACCAATATCATTCTCTCTAGAGATGACAAGTATGATGTAGAGAATGAAAAGGTTTTGTTAAAAACCTCAGTTGAAGACGTTTTAAACTGGTATAAGGGACAGGATTTGTCACTCTTTATTATCGGTGGTGAGAAGGTCATCCGTCTTTTCGAGCCTCATCTAGAGGAGCTCTATCAGACTGTCATCGATGCCGAATTGGAAGGAGATACCTACTTCCCGGAAGACTTTCGGTGGGACCAGTTTCAATTATTAGACGAGCGGACAATCGAAAAAGATGAAAAAAACCTTACGACTTTACTATTAGACATTTTAAAAGAAAGGAAGACTAGTTGATGGAACGTAGTATCTTTGGCTTTTTTACAGCAGTTTTATGCGTGATTTGCCTGGTATGTGCTTCCCAGACTCTTAGGAAAAAGCGCTATGGCTTAGCCACCCTCTTCTTATTAAATGCCTTTACTAAATCTTGTGAATTCTATTCACGCCTTTTTATATGACTTTATTTAAATAAATTACAAACAGACTATAGAATCGGGAGAAGAAAATGCCTACAAATCAATCAAACGATATGATGGTTTATTGTTCGTTTTGTGGTAAGAACCAAGACGAAGTACAGAAGATTATTGCTGGGAACAATGCCTTCATCTGTAATGAATGTGTTGAGTTAGCTCAAGAAATCATTCGAGAAGAATTAGCTGAGGAAGTCTTGGCAGACCTTTCAGAGGTTCCAAAACCAATCGAACTTCTCAATATCCTTAACCACTATGTCATCGGTCAAGATCGTGCTAAACGAGCACTAGCAGTAGCTGTCTACAATCACTACAAACGGATTAACTTCCACGAAAATCGTGAAGATGACAATGATGTGGATTTACAAAAATCAAACATTTTGATGGTCGGTCCTACAGGTTCAGGAAAAACTTTCTTGGCTCAAACGCTTGCTAAGAGTTTAAATGTGCCATTTGCCATCGCCGATGCGACAGCTTTGACAGAAGCAGGTTATGTCGGAGAAGACGTTGAAAACATCCTTCTTAAGCTCTTGCAAGCTGCTGACTTCAATATTGAACGTGCAGAGCGTGGCATCATCTATGTTGATGAAATCGATAAGATTGCCAAGAAGAGTGAGAACGTCTCTATTACCCGTGATGTATCTGGCGAAGGGGTACAGCAAGCTCTCTTGAAGATCATCGAGGGGACTGTTGCGAGCGTGCCACCTCAAGGCGGACGGAAACACCCTCAACAAGAGATGATTCAAGTCGACACCAAAAACATCCTTTTCATCGTTGGTGGAGCCTTTGATGGAATTGAAGAAATTGTGAAGCAACGTCTTGGTGAAAAGATTATCGGGTTTGGCCAAAACAACAAAGCCATTGATGAATCTAGCTCTTATATGCAAGAAATCATTGCAGAAGATATTCAAAAATTCGGTATTATTCCTGAGTTAATCGGTCGTCTTCCTGTTCTTGCTGCATTAGAGCAATTGACAGTGGATGACTTGGTTCGTATTTTGAAAGAACCAAGAAATGCCTTGGTGAAACAATACCAAGCTCTCTTATCCTTTGATGATGTTGAATTAGAATTTGATGACGAAGCACTTGAAGAGATTGCAAGTAAAGCTATCGAACGCAAGACAGGTGCTCGTGGACTACGCTCTATCATCGAAGAAACTATGTTGGATGTGATGTTTGAAGTTCCAAGTCAAGAAGACGTCAAACTGGTTCGAATCACTAAAGAAGCAGTTAACGGAACCGAAAAACCAATTTTAGAAACTGCCTAGAAAGAAATTCTATGAAAGTAAATACTCATAATGCGGATATCCTCTTGAGCGCTACCAATAAAGGTCATTATCCTCAAGATGATATCCCAGAAGTTGCACTTGCCGGTCGGTCAAATGTCGGCAAGTCTTCTTTTATTAATACCATGTTGAATCGCAAGAATTTAGCCCGTACATCAGGAAAACCAGGAAAAACACAATTATTAAACTTTTTCAATATCGATGACAAACTTCGTTTTGTCGATGTACCCGGCTATGGTTATGCCCGTGTCTCCAAAAAAGAACGAGAGAAATGGGGCAAGATGATCGAAGAATATCTGACAACGAGAGAAAATTTAAGAGCGGTTGTCAGCTTGGTAGATCTTCGTCATGAACCCTCAGCAGATGATGTCCAGATGTATGAGTTTTTAAAAATATTACGAGATTCCTGTTATCTTGGTTGCGACGAAAGCCGACAAAATTCCAAGAGGAAAATGGAACAAGCATGAATCCATGATCAAGAAGAAATTGGATTTTGATAAAACAGATACCTTTATCATCTTCTCATCGGTCAATAAAACTGGAGTAGAAGAAGCTTGGGATGCAATTTTTGACTATAGTTTTTCGGAATAAATCGTATTATTACTAACCTGTTATTTATTTTGTTTGATTTATATCGATATTGTAATTAAAAACGTAATATTGAACTCAACAATTTAATGTTTTTTTATGTGCTATAATCATCTTAAAGAGTTTTCATTAAAACATTAGGAGATTATCACATTGAAAAAATTACTAAATAAATCGAAATGGATAGGTTCCTTAGTAGCTCTGGTAGCTGTAGGAACAGTAGCGGCAGCCATGAGTGAGCACGTAGGAAACGTTGGAGCAAATGATGAAGCATATTCTCAATATGCAGATCCAACAGAAGCCTTCATCTCACAAATCGGTGAATCTGCTCGCCAACTTGGTCAAGAAAATGATCTGTATGCATCTGTTATGATTGCTCAAGCCATTTTAGAAAGTGGTTCAGGTCAATCTGGTTTGTCATCGTATCCACACTATAACCTTTTTGGTATTAAAGGGAGCTATGCTGGTCAATCTGCAGTGATGCAAACTTGGGAAGATGACGGTGCTGGAAATGCCTATACAATCAATGATGCTTTCCGTTCATACCCTAGCTACTATGAATCATTGCAAGACTACGTTGCGGTTTTGAAACAAGGTCATTTTGCAGGAGCTTGGAAGAGCAATACAACAAGCTATCAGGATGCAACAGCTGCTTTAACAGGTGTCTATGCTACTGACACTAGTTACTATGCAAAATTGAACCATATCATTGAAACTTACAACCTTACTCAGTTTGATTCCCCTAGTGTGTATGGTGGCTATGAAGGTACTGTCTACAATCCTTATCGCCAACAATATACAACACAAGAAATCTTGAACTTGGATATTGCTTGGGCGAATCGTTTCTTGTAAGATATGATTTAAATTGAATTTTAAACAGACTCTCAAAGTCTGTTTTTTTATTTTATCGTTTTAAATCAATTTATTTATTTTTCTTGTGGGACTCATGATTTTTTTACTTTAAATTTTTCTGAAAAACCTTTTCAGAAAGTCTATTCTATGATATAATGAAGAAGTTCACAAATTTAATATATAAGGAGATTCAGATGGGAGAATCAAATTTTGTTCTTAAGGTAGAAGCAGCATGTCAGAAGAAGGAAGAATTGTATACGGCTTCTAAAGCTCGTTATGCGGTTCGCTCTATGTTCGCGGGTGCGTTTTTGACAATGAGTACTGCAGTAGGGATTGTGGGGGCAGACCTTCTCAACACTTTCTTGCCAGGTTCTGGTCGTTTCTTATTCCCATTTATTTTTTTGCGTGGGGATTGGTTTATTTACTATTCTTAAATAGTGAGCTAACGACTTCCAATATGATGTACCTGACAGCTGGAGTTTATCTTAAGAAGATAAATTGGAAGAAAGCTTTAGAAATTCTACTTTATTGTACATTCTTTAATCTAGTTGGAGCCTTGTTCCTCGCATTTCTCTTCAGTCAGACAAGTGCTTTTGCTAAATTTGAATCCAAAAGGGCTTCCTTGGTTCGGTTGTAGAGATGAAATTGCAACGTTCTAATCAATTGGTCTTCTTTGAAGGGGTTGTTGCCAACATCTTTGTTAATATAGCTATTTTGTCCTATTTATTCTTTAAAGATGAAACAGCGAAAGTTCTGATGGCTTTGTCAGCTATTTATATGTTTGTATTTCTTACAAATGAACACATCGCAGCTGAACTTTGCTTCTTTCTCATTAGCTACTTTTAATTCTATTGCGAAAGATTTGCCTCATCTAGAGTTCTTCAATGTTCTTCGTCATTACACTGTCACTTTTGTAGGGAACTGGGTAGGAGGAGGAGTCATCATGGGCTTGGCCTATGCGTGGCTCAATCGTACTAAGACTATTTATAAAGATTAAGATTTTTTAAAAAAGTTTGCAAAAATACTTGCATTCTTTTTTTTTATGTGTTACACTAAATATCGGTTTGAAAAAACTGCCTAAGACAGTAGGGGAGCTTGACTCATAAATATCCTACCGAGGACAAAACGTATCATGTAAAAAGAAGCGTATTGTACTTTCGTGTCTGGGTTTGGGCGCGTTTTTTTCTTTGGAAAAATTCCCCAAAGCAAAAATAATTACGGAGGTGAACACACTAATGAGTGAAGCAATTATTGCTAAGAAAGCGGAACTAGTTGACGTAGTAGCTGAGAAAATGAAAGCTGCTGCATCAATCGTCGTTGTAGACGCTCGTGGGTTGACAGTTGAACAAGATACAGTTCTTCGTCGTGAGCTTCGTGGAAGCGAAGTTGAGTATAAAGTTATTAAAAACTCAATCTTACGTCGTGCGACTGAAAAAAAGCTGGTCTTGAAGAATCTGGCATCTGTATTTTGTTGGACCATCTGCAGTAGCATTTTCTAACGAAGATGTTATCGCACCAGCGAAAATCTTGAACGACTTTTCTAAAAACGCTGACGCACTTGAAATCAAAGGTGGTGCAATCGAAGGCGCTGTCGCATCTAAAGAAGAGATTCTTGCTCTTGCAACTCTTCCAAACCGCGAAGGACTTCTTTCTATGCTCCTTTCTGTACTTCAAGCGCCAGTGCGCAACGTTGCTCTTGCAGTCAAAGCGGTTGCAGACAACAAAGAAGACGCACTTAATCTTAGCTACGCAACGTAGCCTAGCTACAAAAAAATATACATAAAAAAATTTAAAAACTTATTTGGAGGAAATAACAATGGCATTGAACATTGAAAAACATTATTGCTGAAATTAAAGAAGCTTCAATCCTTGAATTGAACGACCTTGTAAAAAGCTATCGAAGAAGAATTTGGTGTAACTGCAAATGCTCCTAGTAGTTGTTGTCGCAGACTGAGTCTTTGCTGACGCTGGTGCTGTTAAAGATTCATTCGACGTTGAATTGACATCTGCAGGCGACAAGAAAGTCGGCGTTATCAAAGTTGTACGTGAAATCACTAGGTCTTGGTCTTAAAGAAGCTAAAGAACTTGTTGATGGAGCACCTGCACTTGTTAAAGAAGGTGTTGCTACAGCTGAAGCTGAAGAAATCAAAGCTAAATTGGAAGAAGCTGGAGCTTCAGTTACTCTTAAATAATCGAGTTTCCAATAAAATGAAAACCGAGGTCTAAACCTCGGTTTTTTTAGTTCTTTAGAATTGTAAATAATTATCATGTTCAAGAATTCCTTATTTAAATTCTCCAACAATCCATATATTGAAAACGTTTTATTTATTTGATAAAATAGTTTTAATTAGTAAAAAGGAGATTACTTATGAAAATTTTTAAACGTCTGGTGTTTGTTGCTTTGTTTGCTTTTAGCGCTTTATTTCTAGCCTCTTGCGGTGGGGTTGGGTCTAGCGATAACGGTGTCTATGTATTTGAACCTACATCAGAAGAAATCCTAGAAATGGTGGAAAAAGAAACTGGGACTAATAGTGCTGCTAACCTTTTCGTTGATCAGCTAAAAATTAAATTGGTACTTGAAATTAAGGATAACACTGGAACAATGTCTGCCTCAGTTAGTATCTTTGGCAATGACCAAGAAAAAACAGTGAGTTTAAAAGTAGATCAAAAGAATAAAATTATATGGTCAGAAGAGGATCCTGAGAAGAAGATAACATATAAGATCGAAGGTGATGTTTTAACGCTTGAAAATCCTAACTTTGATATTGGTGATAAAAATACGGCAACATTCCTCAAATCTGTAAAATTCAAACGAGCAAGTTCCCTTACATCTAAGGGGGCTACTACATCTAAGAGTTCTACATCTCAGAGTTCTATAGCTAACGACAATGGAAAATATGTTTATAATGCAGATAAGGAGAAAATAGAAAGTATCCTAAAAGAAGAAGGGGCTACTGATGAGCAACTTGAGCAAGTCGCTGGCCAAATTTCATTAACAATGACAATCGAAATTAAAGATAAAGAAGCAAAAATGACTGTTGAAATGAATGCTCTTGGAGATAATCAAAAGAAATCATTTGACCTAAAAGCTGATCAAGGTAGCAAAACTCTTGAGTCAGAAGAAGGTGGTAATGATAAAGTCAAGTATAAGATTGACGGGGATGTTTTAACTTTGGACTTGAGTAAATTTAAGTCTAACGATAGCGAAACATTTGCTTTCTTCAAAGATGCAAAATTCAAACGTCAAAAATAATCGTATTTAGAAGGGATAGCTGAAGCTATCCTCTTTTTTATTCCTTGCTTTTCATCTGCTCTTTTCCTTGCTAGCCTAAGCGGGATCTGATATAATAGGGATGAATTGGAGGAGGCAACGTGCTTTGTAAAATAGCTTAAAAAGTACTTGAGGGTGCTTTTTTATTGTATAAGGAGGAGAAAGGTATGGGATATATTTGGTCCTATTTGAGAAAATATCCAAAATGGTTGTGTTTGAATGTTACAGCAGCCATCTTTTTTGTGATTGTCAACCTCGGTCTGCCAACTGTTCTGGCTCGTATGATTGATGAGGGGATCAATCCGAGAGATATAGAGCGAGTTTATTTTTGGGCCTGGATTATGTTTGGTGTGATCATTGTGGGGATTTTTCGGTCGCATCTTTTCTAGCCTATGCCGTTGGGAAGATTACTACCACCATGGTCATGGATATGCGAAATGACCTTTATGAGAAGCTTCAGGAGTATTCTCACCACGAGTATGAAAAAGATTGGGGTTTCTTCCTTGGTGACGCGGATGACGTCTGATGCCTTTGTTTTGATGCAGTTTTCTGATCAGATGTTGAAGCTTGGCGTCATTACCCCCATCATGATGCTGTCCAGTATTCTGTTAATTTTACAGACGAGTCCATCTCTTGCCTGGATTGTGGCGATTTCGATGCCATTTTTGGCTGTGGTCGTCTGGTATGTAGCTATCAAGACCAAACCTTTGTCAGAGAAGCAGCAGGAAACCTTGGATAAGCTCAATCAATATGCTCGCGAAAAACCTTACGGGACTTCGGGTCATTCGTGCTTTTGCGCGTGAGGAATTCCAAGAGGAAAAATTTGGCCAAGCCAATGCAGTCTATGCGGACAACTCTAATAAACTCTTTAAACTGACCGGTTTGACGGAGCCACTCTTTGTCCAAATCATCATCGCCATGATTGTAGCTATTGTATGGTTCGCCTTGGATCCTCTAGGGGATGGCAGTTTAGAAATCGGGAATCTTGTCGCCTTTATCGAATACAGTTTCCATGCCTTGCTTTCTTTCCTATTCCTAGCTAATCTCTTTACCATGTATCCACGGACAGCTGTTTCTAGTCATCGTTTGAAGGAAATCATGGATATGCCGATTTCTATCGATCCAAATGAAAATGGAGTTACTGAGACTGAAACCAAGGGTTATTTGGAGTTTGACAATGTAACCTTCGCCTATCCTGGTGAGACAGAGAGTCCAGTTCTTCATAATATTTCCTTTAAGGCTAAGCCGGGGGAGACCATTGCCTTTATCGGATCGACCGGTTCTGGGAAGTCCTCTCTGGTCCAGCTCATTCCACGTTTCTATGATGTTACCTTTAGGGAAAATCTTAGTGGATGGTGTAGATGTACGTGATTTCAATATCAAAGCCCTTCGCCAAAAGATTGGCTTTATCCCGCAGAAGGCCTTGCTCTTCACGGGGACTATTGCCGAAAACCTTCGTTACGGAAAAGAAAGATGCCAGCATTGAGGAGCTAGACAAGGCAGCAGATGTGGCCCAAGCTAAAGAGTTTATCGAAAGTAAGGAAGAACAGTTTGACACTCATTTAGCAGAAGGGGGAAGCAACCTTTCTGGTGGACAGAAACAACGTCTATCCATTGCGCGTGCAGTTGTTAAAGAGCCGGATATCTATATCTTTGATGATTCCTTCTCGGCTCTTGACTACAAGACAGATGCTACACTGAGAAAACGTCTCAAGGAAGTAACAGGAGATGCGACCGTCTTGATCGTAGCCCAGCGGGTTGGGACCATCATGGATGCGGATCAAATCATCGTCTTGGATCATGGAGAAATCGTCGGTCGTGGAACCCACGAAGAACTCCTAGCAACCAATGAAATTTACAGTGAGATTGCTCGCTCTCAGTTGAATAACCAATCATTGACAGAAGAATAGGAGGGGGGAGAAAATGAAAGAAAAACGCTCCAGTTTTGTACGTCTTTGGGGCTATCTAAGAGCCTATCGTTTTGCCGTTATTTTCGCTACACTCCTAAAGATTCTGAGTGTGGTCATGAGCGTTATTGAGCCCTATATTCTTGGACTCGCTATTACGGAATTGACTGCCAACCTGACAGATATGGCTAGAGGAGTAGCGGGAGCTGAGATTAATGCTGGCTATGTTGGCTGGGTCATGATTGTCTATCTCTTCCGAGGAGTTTTGTATGAGCTTGGATCTTATTATTCCAACTATTTTATGACCAATGCTGTTCAAAGCATGATCGAGGATATGCGTAACGACCTATCTAAAAAAATCAATCGCATCCCTGTTTCTTACTTTGATCAGCACCAATTCGGAGATCTTCTTGGTCGCTTTACCAGCGATGTCGAAACTGTTTCTAATGCCTTGCAGCAGTCCTTCCTTCAAATTGTGAATGCCATTTTCACCTTAAGCTTGGTCATCGCTATGGTGCTCTATCTCAACCTCACTTTGGGTCTAATCGTGATTGCTTCTATCCCGATCACCTTCTTCGGTGCCCAGTTGATTATGAAGAAATCCCAGCCTTACTTTAAGGAGCAGGCTGATGTCCTTGGAGCTCTAAATGGTTTTGTTCAGGAAAACTTGAGTGGTTTCAACGTCTTAAAACTCTATGTACGGGAAGAATCATCGCAAGAAGACTTCCGTGACATTACCCGTCGTCTGCAGCAAGTTGGATTTAAAGCGAATTTTATTTCTGGACTGATGATGCCTATTCTGAATGCAATCTCTGATTTGACCTATCTTTTGGTCGCAGTTATCGGAGCCATTCAAGTTCTTGCCGGTCGTCTGACAGTTGGGAACATGCAAGCTTTTGTCCAGTATGTCTGGCAGATCAATCAGCCTATTCAAAATTTGAGCCAGTTGGCTGGAACCTTGCAAAGTGCCAAATCTTCACTGGATCGTGTCTTCCAAGTCCTTGATGAACCAGATGAAGTACTCGGTAAAAATGAAGCTCTGGACAAGGAATTGACTGGACAGGTTAGCTTTAACCATGTGGACTTCCAATATGTGGAAGATAAGCCATTGATCCGTGACTTTAATCTTGAGGTCAATCCAGGTGAGATGGTGGCCATTGTCGGACCGACAGGGGCTGGGAAAACCACGCTCATCAATCTGCTCATGCGTTTCTACGATGTGACCAAGGGGGCTATTACGGTAGATGGACATGATATCCGCGACCTATCTCGCCAAGATTATCGCAAGCAGTTTGGGATGGTTCTTCAGGATGCTTGGCTTTATGAAGGGACCATTAAAGAAAACCTGCGCTTTGGGAACTTGGATGCAACAGACGAAGAGATTGTCGCTGCTGCCAAAGCTGCCAATGTAGACCACTTTATCCGGACGCTTCCGAGGGGCTACAATATGGAGATGAACCAAGAGTCTAGTAATATCTCTTTGGGACAGAAGCAGTTGTTGACCATTGCGCGTGCCCTGCTAGCTGATCCTAAAATTTTGATTTTGGATGAAGCGACATCCTCAGTGGATACCCGTCTGGAACTCTTGATTCAAAAGGCTATGAAGAACTTGATGAAGGGACGGACTAGCTTTGTCATTGCTCACCGCTTGTCTACAATCCAAGAAGCGGATAAGATTTTAGTCCTTAAAGAGGGGCAAATCATCGAACAAGGGAATCATGAGTCTCTTTTGGATGCAAAAGGATTCTATTACGACTTGTATATGAGCCAATTCTCCAAGAAAGTAGAAGCTCAATAAAAACGTCAAAAAAGAGCAGTCGCTCTTGTTTGTTAGGCAAAACACTTCATTTTGTTAGAAGTCGGATTTCTTGAAGGTGGTTGTTTTATTTGCTATAATCGTAGCAGAAATGGAGGCTTTATGCGCTTAACCAGCCAATTAATCACTGAAACGTTCCCAGATTTGGACAAGGTCGAGAAGTTAAATATCGAGGCTTTTCCAGAAGAGGAACGGATTCCTTTATCGGAGTTTTTACGCTATACGGACAATAACGACGCTCACTTTTTCGCTTTTTACAATGAGGAAGAATTTGTCGGATTTGCCTTTGCTATTTCAAATGCCAAGGCCTTTTACGTCAGTTTCTTTGCCATTATGCCTCACTTGCGGAGCCACGGCTATGGTCAAGAAATTATTGAAAAATTAGTTGAATTTTACCAACGGACCATGTTGTTAGAAGTCGAGCGATTGGATGAAGAATGTGATAATCTAGAGCAACGTCAAGCTCGGATGGATTTCTATATCCGAAATGGCTTTAAAACAGCCAATGCTTTTCTTGAATACGAAGACCTTAGTTTTGAGATTCTCTACCGAGGAGAGGGCTTTGATGAGGAGGCCTACCGTGATATCTTCCGTAAACTTCAGGAAGAGAATTATTTTGATTTCCGCATCCAATACCGACGCTTTAGTGAAGATTAAAAACAAAAAGTGCTTCTCTGTTAGATAGCAGAGAAGCACTTTTTAATTAATGGATGAAGATGTAAATAAGTATATTAATTTGTACCCTGATATATCATAACAAAAATAAATCAACTCATAAGGTAGTTCTTAAGTGAATAAATCAGATAAAAAGAATTGCCGTGGTGAAAGAAAGCTGTTATACTAGATAAGATTGAAAAATGTAAAGGAGAACACATGTTACGAAAAGGTTCCTTAACAGGTTTACTGTTATTTGGTATTTTTCTTCGGTGCAGGGAACTTTGATCTTTCCACCTGCGCTAGGGTGCCCAATCAGGGTAGCCATTTTTGGCCAGCTATTGCTGGATTTGTCTTATCAGGAGTAGGAATTGCGATTATTACCTTGATCATTGGGACGCTCAATCCTAAAGGCTATATTCACGAGATTTCACGTAAAATCGCCCCTTGGTTTGCCATCGTTTATCTGGTAGCTTTGTATTTGTCTATTGGTCCTTTCTTTGCTATTCCAAGAACGGCTACCGTTTCCTACGAAGTTGGGATTGCCCCTTGTTAGGACAATCTGGTAGTAGACTCTTCATTTTCACCTTGGTTTATTTCTGTTTAGCTTATTTGATTGCCCTTTCATCCATCTAAAGATCCTAGATAGCATTGGTCGGATTTTGACACCGATCTTTGCGATTTTGATCGTTGTACTGGTTGTTCTAGGTGCTCTCAAGTACAGCGGACACGCGCCACAAGTGGCAACAGAAGCCTACCAAGCATCTGCCTTTGGTCAAGGTTTCCTTGAAGGGTATAATACCTGGATGCCCTCGCTTCAGTGGCCTTTTAGTGTGATTGCGGTAACCACCCTCAATCAACTTGGTTTCACCAGCAAGAAGGAATACATTAAAACCATCTGGATCGTTGGGATTGTCGTAGCCATTGGCTTTAGTATTTTATACATTGGCTTGGGTTACCTTGGAAATCATTTCCCAATTCCAGCAAAAGTAATGGCATCTGATGCCAATAAAGGGGTCTATGTCCTTTCAGAAGCGACCAAGGCTATCTTTGGGCCCAGTCGCTCAAATCTTCCTTGCGGGTATGGTGACGGTGACTTGCTTCACGACAACAGCCGGTTTGATCGTGTCAACCGGGGAATTCTTCCATAACACCTTCCCTAAAATCTCTTACAAGGTCTATGCGACAGTCTTCACTTTGATTGGTTTTGCGATTGCCAATCTTGGCTTGAGCGCCATTATTGCCTATTCATTGCCTGTCTTGATGATCCTCTATCCAATCACCATTACTATAGTGTTGATTGTGATTGTAAACAAATTTACTCAACTATCAAAACCAGGAATGCAACTGACTATTTTCTTAGTTAGCTTGGTGGCGATTGCAGATGTTCTTGCAAGCACCTTCAAACTTACAGGTCTGGCAAACGTCATTAAAACTTTTACCATTTGTCGCCCAATCCCTCCCATGGTTACTCCCAGCAGTTGTTGGTATTGTCCTCTCTCTTTTCTTGCCAAATAAACAAAGCGCAGAAGAAGAATAAGTCGTCAATTGAACTCCAAAGTGAAATGCTTTGGAGTTTTTGTTTGGCTTTGAAACTAGTTTCTAAATGATCGTTTAGAAATCAAAGCGTAGCAGAAATTTTTAATTTAGGAGCTGGAATGTTATACTAGTTGTAGCATATCAATATACGGAGTATTTTATGAATCAAATCGTTTTCTCCTTCACTGTCTTTCTGGCAGGGATTCTCTCCTTTTTCTCTCCCTGTGTCTTTCCTTTGCTTCCGGTATACATCGGGGTATTACTAGGAAGTGATCAGGAAAAATCCATTCAGATTTTTGGGAAGAAGATTCGCTGGCATGGGATTGTAAAGACCTTGTGTTTTATCGCAGGAATTTCTGTTATTTTCCTCCTCATTGGTTTTGGGGCAGGTTTGCTTGGTCAGATCATGTACACCAACTGGTTCCGTTACCTGATGGGAGCGTTGATCATTATCCTTGGTCTTCATCAGATGGAAGTCTTTCATTTTAATTTCCTAGAGAAACAGAAGACAATGGATTTCGGGGCAAACAAGCACAAGAATGAATTATTTTCAGCTTTTCTCCTTGGACTTGGTTTTAGCTTTGGATGGACGCCATGTATCGGTCCTGTTCTTGGCTCTGTACTTGCCTTAGCAGCATCCAATGGCCAAGATGCCCTTATGGGAGCCGTTTACCTTTTCATTTATACATTAGGGATGGCTATTCCATTCTTACTTCTAGCTCTAGCATCTGGGATCGTTCTCCCATACTTTAATCGTCTAAAACCCCATCTCTTGTTACTAAAGAAGATTGGTGGCTTGATCATCATCATTATGGGGATTCTTTGTTACTCTTTGGGACAATTGAATAGCTTGTCTGCTATCTTTTCATAAATTTAAATGGAGGGTTTTTACTCATGAAAGTTATTAAATATGCCTGTTTTTTTCAATCCTGTCACTCGCTTTACTGACCGCTTGTTCTATGGAGCAATCCAGCGAGACTAGTATGAACAATATGAACAAACAAACAACGACAAACACGACTACTAGTAAACATCCTTTAGTAGGAAACAGAAGCGAGTGACTTTGAGCTAAAGGATATGAAGGGGAACACGGTTAAACTTTCAGACTACAGAGGTAAAAAGGTTTACTTGAAATTCTGGGCGACTTGGTGTGGTCCTTGTCGCCAAAGCATGCCTGAACTCAATAAATTAGTTGAAGAAAAGGACCGGGACTTTGAGATTCTCACGGTTATGGCGCCTGGAATGCAAGGGGAAAAAACAGAAGATGAGTTTGTTGAATGGTTTGCCCAACAAGATTATCAATCAGTGCCTGTTTTGTACAATCCAGACGGATCTGTCTTTATGGATTACCAGGTTCGTTCGATCCCTACTGAAGTCTTTATCGATAGCCAAGGAAAGATTGGACATGTTCAATTAGGGGCTATTTCAAACGAAGATGCCAAGAAGATTATCAAAGAGTTGAAATAAAAAAATGAAGCTTTACGCTTCATTTTTTTTATTAGTTGCTTGCACCAGATGTAGCATCAGCAGCTCCGTCACCGTGTCCTCCAGCATCTGAAGCACCTGAAGTTGCATCTGCATCCCCATGACCACCAGCAGGAGCAAATGGTCCGCTACCGCCTACAAGGCGTTGACCTGTTGTTTGAAGATACCAGTCCAACCATGGTTGGAAGTTGAAGACGATCTCATTGATACCAGCATATGAGCCATCTGGATAGTACATTGCTTGGTAGTTATGAGTATTGATCACGCCTTCAGGGGATCCTGGAACAATGGTACGAACATATTCCTGGTTTCCGTTGCGAAGAGTGCCGATTACCCATTCAACGTTTTTCATACGTGCTGGTGGAAGTGAACCATGAACAGTTGACATCCGGCTACCAGATTGAGGTGGCACGCGTTTAGCAAACATCGTATCTGGATCTTGGTGAGCATTGTTGTAGTAGAGGAACTGGTTGTTATCATCCGCATAAGTTAACTCAAAAGGCATAGCTTTTAAGAACATATCGATTTGATTAACAGTCAGGATACCGTGGTCCAATTTGACATATGTATCGCCAGATACAGCACCTGTAATTTCTGCAACTTTTTCTACCCAATCTGGATCATCTGGGTCAACCTCAGTGATGGTAGTAGCGATTGGTTTTCCGCAATCCAAATCTTCTGGTTCAATTGGTTTTGGTTTTTTTCAATTTAGAAACGACTCCTACGTATTTCACAAAGTTATCTAAACAAGTTTCAAGGAATTTTACAGTTCCTTCGTTCGTGATGTTGCCATCTGCGTCAAAAGCTTCTTTCGCTTTTCCGAGAAGGAATTCGTTCCCTGGAAGGGTATAGGCATTGACACCTGGAGCATCAAGTATTTTACGAAGGTGAACTTGAGCACGAGAAGTCCCTTGGTCGTAGTAAGAAGCACCTACAATCATGACAGGTTTGCTTTCAAAAGGATGCACTTCATAGGAAAGCCATTCTAAAACAGATTTTAGTCCTGCTGAAATGGTGTGGTTGTGTTCAGGAGTTGCAATAATGACTCCATCGGCACGAGTGATTTTATTGTTAAGGAGACGCAATTGGAAGCTTTCGTCCCATTTTTCATCTTGGTTAAACATTGGAATTTCGTCGATTTCAAGAACTTCTAATTCAAATTTGATCTTAAAATGACGACGGATGAATTCCAAAAGTTTGCGGTTATATGATTGGTCGTAGTTCGATCCTACAAGTCCTACAAATTTCATGCTAGTATGTCTCCTATCTTACAAGTTTTCCCAGTCGAAGTCTTCGGCATCTTTGCGAAGCAATTCTTGAGCGTTGCGCAATTTTTCAGTCACTTTAACAAAGATACGGAAGTCATCAAAGATGGCATCCAATTTCTTGATGACATCAAGATCTACCAAGTCACCATTTTGATCAAATGCTTGAAGAGAGTGAGAAAGCAAGAATTCGTCTGGAAGGACAGTTGCTTTGATTTCTGGTGAATTCAAGATTTGACGAAGTTGCAATTGAGCACGAGATGAACCAAGTGTACCATAAGAAGCACCAGTAATCATCACTGGTTTGCTTAACAATGGGTAAATGCCATAAGATAGCCAAGCAAGTGCACTCATCAAGACAGCAGGGATGGAATGATCGTATTCTGGTGTACCAATGATGACACCATCAGCTTCCTCGATTTTACGCATGCAATCTCTAAGATAGCTTCAGGGACTTGTTTGTTGGCTGGCTTGTTGAAGACAGGGATATCTTTGATCTCAACTAACTCAATCTCTGCCTTGTCAGCAAAAATGCTTTTGCATGTATTGAAGTAGTTGGCGGTTTGTTGAACGTTTGGAGTTTGTTCCAACGATCGCAATAAGTTTTGTCATGGAAATTCCTTTCTGAAAATTAAAATTACAAATAATCATGAAGCCCACTAGTATAGGCGAGGCGACCTGACTGATAGACTAGAATAGCATCCATGCCAGGTAAGGTTTCAACAATCTTTAAAATGTTGGTCGGTTCTTCACCGAACAAGCGGGTGGTCCAAATCTCTCCATCAACTGATCGATCAGAAATAATCGTGAGACTTGCCAGTTCCGTTTCGACAGGATAGCCAGTTTGAGGATCAAAAATATGATGGAAGGACTGGCCGTCAACCTCGAGGTGACGAACATAGGTACCTGATGTCACGACGGACTTATCTGTTACAGATAGAACTAGTAAATGTTCTCCTCTTGGAAGCTGAGGGTCTTGGATCCCAATTCGCCAAGGGCGATGACTGACAGGGTTTTGACCAAGGGTAAGGATATTGCCCCCCAAATCAATTAAAGCCTGCTCAATCCCCTGACTCCTGAGATAACTAGCTAGTAAATCAGCACTAAACCCCTTAGCTAAAGCGCCTAGATCAATTTTCATCCCTTTTCTTTTGAGAAAAACAGTTTGTTGATCCGGATCTAAGCAAATCTGATGAGGGTCAATGACTGTTAGGGCTTGTTCAATTTCTACTTGATCAGGCTTCCTAGCATCTGAAAAACCAATTCTCCAAGTTTGGACAAGTGGACCAATCGCAATGTTTAAATGACTTCCTTGCGCCTGACTATGGCTAGTTCCTAGAGCAATCAGTGAAAAAAGATCTGGATGAACCTTTACGGGTTCAATGCCAGCCTTTTGATTGACCTCCATCAATTCAGAAGAAGGGTCATTGGCACTAAAGCGATGCTCATAGGATCGCAGGAGGCTAAAACAATCGGCCAGTATTTGGTCAGCTTGTTGATGAGAAATCGAAACGGTTATGGTGGAGCCCATTAGGCGTTCGGATCGACTAGTTAGTTCCACAAATAGTAAACCACCTTTCCAATATTCACCTACTTCAAGTTTATCAAAAAGAAAGCCATTTCACAATCCCCCCAAGCAAATTTATTGACATTTTTCAGGACTTATGCAAATTGATTTGAAAATAAAATCACAAATTGTAAGCAAAAAATTTGGAAACGATATCATTTTCATGTTATAATTGTATGGTAAATAAAATTAAAGGTAGGATTTTTTCTATGAGTAAAATCGTAGTTGTGGGTGCTAACCACGCTGGAACTGCATGTATCAACACAATGTTGGATAATTTTGGAAACGAAAATGAAATCGTTGTCTTTTGACCAAAACTCAAATATCTCATTCCTTGGATGCGGAATGGCTCTTTGGATTGGTGAACAAATTGACGGACCTGAAGGCTTGTTCTATTCTGATAAAGAAAAATTAGAAGCTAAAGGCGCTAAAGTTTACATGAACTCACCAGTTCTTTCAATTGACTACGACAACAAAGTTGTAACTGCAGAAGTAGATGGTAAAGAACACAAAGAATCATATGAAAAATTGATCTTCGCAACTGGTTCAACTCCAATCTTGCCACCAATCGAAGGTGTTGAAATTGTCAAAGGGAACCGTGAGTTCAAAGCGACTCTTGAAAATGTACAATTCGTTAAATTGTACCAAAATGCTGAAGAAGTTATTAAGAAACTTGAAGACAAGAGCAAACACCTTGAGCGCATCGCTGTTGTAGGTGGTGGTTACATCGGTGTTGAGCTTGCTGAAGCATTCGAACGTCTTGGAAAAGAAGTTGTCCTTGTTGATATCGTTGACACAGTATTGAACGGATACTATGACAAAGACTTCACACAAATGATGGCTCAAAAAAACTTGAAGACCACAACATCCGTTTGGCACTTGGTCAAACTGTTAAAAGCTATCCAAGGTGACGGTAAAGTAGAACGCTTGGTAACTGACAAAGAAACATTCGACGTTGATATGGTTATTCTTGCTGTTGGTTTCCGTCCAAACACAGCGCTTGCTGATGGTAAGATAGAACTCTTCCGTAACGGTGCCTTTCCTTGTTGACAAGAAACAAGAAACATCAATCCCAGGTGTATACGCTGTTGGTGACTGTGCGACTGTTTATGACAACGCTCGTAAAGACACTAGCTACATTGCTCTTGCATCAAACGCTGTTCGTACTGGTATCGTAGGTGCTTACAATGCTTGTGGACATGAGCTTGAAGGAATCGGTGTGCAAGGATCAAACGGTATCTCTATCTATGGTCTTCACATGGTTTCAACTGGTTTGACTCTTGAAAAAGCAAAAGCAGCAGGTTACAACGCTGTTGAAACTGGCTTTAACGACCTTCAAAAACCAGAATTTATGAAGCATGACAACCATGAAGTTGCCATCAAGATCGTTTACGATCAAGATAGCCGTGAGATCCTTGGTGCTCAAATGGTGTCACGCGATGCTGCCATTTCAATGGGTATCCACATGTTCTCATTGGCAATCCAAGAGCATGTAACAATTGAAAAATTGGCTTTGACTGACTTGTTCTTCTTGCCACACTTCAACAAACCATACAACTACATCACAATGGCAGCACTTACTGCTAAATAATGAAATTCAAAAAACGCTCATTAGGGCGTTTTTTTTGGTTATCTCATACTCAAGAGCTGCGAAAAATAGTATAATAAAGACAATCAATCTTGGAGTTTAAGAAAATTTATGAAACAAAGTCAGCAAATCCAAAAAGAATTTAAATCGACCTCAAGATCTATTTTATCTCAGGTTAGCAGAGGTGTTTTAGTAGGGCTCGTAGTCGGCGCGATTGTCTCGAGTTTTCGTTTTTTTATTGAGCATCTCTTTCATGTTGTGCAGGGGTTATATAAGGATCTAGGAAGAAGTCCGATCAATTGGGTCATTATCCTTTCGATGTATCTTTTTATTATTCTATTAGCAAGCCAACTGATAAAAAAGAACCAAAACGTAAAGGGCTCCGGTATTCCCCAAGTTGAAGCAGAATTAAAAGGATTACTTCAAATAGACTGGTGGACCACACTTTGGCAGAAATACATTTTAGGAATCCTAGCAATTGCAAGTGGCTTGATGTTAGGTCGTGAGGGTCCAAGTATCCAGCTTGGTGCCATGGGAGGAAAGGGCTTGGCTAAAAAACTTGCTCTTAGTCCAGTAGAAGAAAGAGCCTTGATTGCAAGCGGGTCTGCAGCAGGTTTGGCAGCAGCTTTCAACGCTCCGATTGCGGGTCTACTCTTTGTAGTAGAAGAAGTTTACCATCACTTTTCTCGAGTCTTCTGGGTATCTACCTTGGCTGCTAGTTTGGTCGCCAACTTTGTCTCTCTCAACGTTTTCGGTCAAACTCCTGTTTTAAACATGCCCGATCACATCCCCCATATCGATTTATCCAGCTATTGGATTTTTCTTGCCATGGGTATTTTTCTCGGACTATCTGGCTATCTCTATGAAATAGCTGTTTTAAATATTGGTCGTGTTTATCAAAAGCTTGGTAGCTGTTTCAAGGTGACTGCTCCTTATTATCCACTCTTTGCCTTTCTTTTGATCCTACCGATCGGTTATTATTTCCCTCACTTATTAGGCGGTGGTAACCAGTTGGTTTTGAACTTAGCGCATGTCCCTCTTGGTATCCAAACACTAGTCTTTTATTTTGTGATACGGTTTATCTGGAGTATGATCAGTTACGGCAGTGGTCTTCCTGGTGGCATCTTTCTTCCGATTCTAGCTCTTGGCTCTGTTTTAGGAGCCTTGGTTGCAGCTGTTTTATTGAAGTTTGGTCTCATACATTCTAATCAACTCCCCTTGTTTGTTATTTTAGGAATGAGTGGTTATTTCAGTGCCATTTCAAAAGCGCCCTTGACAGCCATGATTCTAGTGACTGAAATGGTAGGAGATATACGAACCTTGATGCCGATTGGCTTGGTGACTTTGACAGCTTACATTACCATGGATCTGCTAAAAGGAGCCCCTGTCTACGAGGCTATGCTGGAGCAATTGATGCCTGAGGTGACCAGCGGTTCAGATGTCTTAACCCTGATCGAAATTCCAGTATCAGAGAAAATAGCAGGCCGTCAGGTTCGAGATTTAGACCTACCGAGAGACCTCCTGATCACAACTCATCAGCATAATGGAAAAAACAGTACGGTGCATGGTAGTACCCGCCTCTATCTAGGAGATAGCATCTACCTCGTAGTAAAAGAGACAGATATCGGTCGGGTGAAAGAATTACTCTTTAATTCATTTTATTAAAGTTTTCTGACAATTGTTGAAAAATGAGAAAATCTTTGCTATAATAGACCACGTAAAAAACGAATCCAGGAGAAATTCTCATGAAAAAACTTGCAGTAACACTCTTATCAGTCGCTTTATTAGCAGGCTGTGCTAATACATCTTCAAAAAACACAACTATAAATAGTTCCTCTTCGACAGTGAAATTGTCAAAAGAGGACCAAAAAGCCTTGGACCAGGCGACAAGTGAATACAAGGAGTTTGTGCAAGGACAAATCGATCAGTTGTTAAAAGATACAGAGGAATTTCAAAGAGTCCTCAAAAGTGGTGATCTAGAAGAAGCCAAGAAGGTCTATCCTTTGATTCGGATGTCTTATGAACGCTCTGAACCAATCGCTGAAAGCTTTGGGGAGTCTGATGTCAAGATTGACTTCCGTTTGGTTGACTATGTCGATGAAAACAAATCAGAAGAAGGATGGTCAGGCTTCCACCGTATCGAACGCATCCTCTGGGAACAAAATACAACCGAAGGCACTGAAAAATATGCAGAGCAATTGGTAAATGATATCAAAGAGTTGAAAGCTAAGATTGCGACAGTAGAAGTGACGCCAGATTTGATGTTGACAGGTGCGGTTGACCTCTTGAATGAAGTGGCGACACAAAAAATCACTGGGGAAGAAGAAATTTTCTCTCATACAGATCTCTATGACTTCCGTGCCAATATCGAAGGGGCTGAGAAGATCTTTGCTCTCTTCAAACCTCTTATTGAGAAGAAGGATGCCAAAGCTAGTGAAAAACCCTTGAAACAGAATTCAAGGCAGTGAATGACCTGTTAGACAAACATATGACAGATGATTCCAACTATAAATCATATACAGATCTAACAGAAAAAGATACCAAAGAACTAGCAGAAGCAGTTACAAAATTGGGGGAACCACTCTCTCAAATGGGAATCATTTTAAACGGTAAATAACAATGACAAAAAGACGAAAAATTTTTTTGAAAAAGAAGATGGATCGTCGCGAATTTCTGAAAAAAGCAGGTATTGGGGGAGCAGGCTTAGCACTTGGTCTATCCGGTGCTTCTGCTTTTTTTCGCTAATAAGGAGCAAGGCTCCAAGAATATCGCAGACGGTCAAGAAGAAATTAGTTTTTACGGTAAGCATCAGGCGGGATTACCACCCCCATGCAGAAGAATATCTATTTTGTGGTGCTCGATCTCCGGACGACAGATAAAAAAACGAATTGATTCAGTTGTTTAAAGACTGGACAGATTATAGCCAGAAATTAGTCAATGGGAGAACTGGTCAAAAAAAGATGGATCCAACGCTCTCTTGCCTCCAAGTGATACTGGGAGAAACAGTCGGACTAAATCCTTACCGCCTCACCCCTAACCTTTGGTGTTTCGGCTAGCTTTTTGACCAAACTAGGCCTTGAAAAGAAACGTCCCAAACTCTTCCGGGATCTGCCAGCTTTTCCTAAGGAACAGTTGAGAGAGCAGTATACGGGTGGTGATATCGTTATCCAAGCATGCGCAGATGATGAGCAGGTGGCCTTTCATGCTGTCCGCAATCTGATCCGTAAAGGACGGAACAAGGTGACCATGAAGTGGAGCCAATCAGGATTTGCTCGCTATTGGGGATCGCATGGAAACGCCCAGGAACCTCTTTGGCTTTCAAGGATGGGAACTGCCAATGTCACGACAGAGAAAGATTTTCGATAAGGTCGTCTGGGCTGATAGTCAAGACTGGATGAAAAACGGCTCTTACATGGCTGTCCGCAGGATTATCATGCACCTAGAGACCTGGGACCGGACCAACCTGCAGGAGCAAGAAAATACCTTTGGACGCTATAAAGAAAGTGGCGCACCATTTTGGGAAAGAAAAACGAGTTTGACGAAGTGGACCTCTCTCTCTTACCAGTTGACTCACATGTCCGTTTGGCTAAAAGAAGTGGATCTGCCAATTTTGCGACGCTCTTATTCTTACTCTGATGGGATTGATCCGAAAAACGGGGCAGTTTGATGCAGGATTGCTTTTTATTGCCTTTTCAAAAGGATCCAGACCGCTTTGTGAAAAATCCAA
>BNJU01005812.1_pt1 | contig 71257 bp, 146 predicted proteins | sample 8539281 | NCBI WGS metagenome assembly BNJU01 (sample SAMD00202456, study PRJDB9452) | human saliva metagenome | isolation source: human saliva | place: Japan | reverse complement strand
CGGCGTCACAGCGAGGATGAGGAGGAATGCGACGGCCGTCGTGCACGCCGTCAGACCCGTGCGTCCGCCTGCCTCGACACCCGCGCCGGACTCGAGATAGGTAATGAGCACTGGGACCGTAAAGAGCGAGCCGATCGTCGCGGCGATGGAGTCCACGTGGAAGACCTTGTCGAGCCCCGCAAATCGCCGTTCTCATCGAGGAATCCCGCCTTGCCCCCAATGCCGATCGCCGTGCCGAAGCTGGAGAAGAAATCCGGCAGGAAGAACGCAAAGAGGAACGGCAGATACGCGAGATTGAGCGCACCTCCGAGGTCAAAGTTGAAGAAAATGGGCGCGATGCTGTCCGGCATGCGGAAGATGCCCTCGGGGAGCTGGTGACGCCCATGGGGATGCCGATCACCGTTCCCGCAAGAATACTGATGAGCGCCCCGCCGCGCATTACGCGCAGAGAGACCAGGAGGATAGTGAACGCGATCGCCGCGAGGAGAACAACCGGCTGCGTGAGATCGCCGAACGAGAGCGCGACCTTCTTTGCATTGACCGCGAGCAGCTTTTGCATTGCGCATCCCGATCACCGCGAGGAAGATGCCGACGCCTGCGCTGATTGAGATCTTGATGCCGCGCGGGATTGTCATGACAATGGCTTTTCGTATGCCAAGCACTGTCACGATGATAAAAAGCAAGCCGCTGAGGAAAACGATGGCACTTGCCACACCGATCGGCACATTCTGCAGCTGCACCATCGTGATCGAAAAAATCGCGACACTGCCCATGCCGGGCGCGAGGGCAAAGGGACGGTTCGTATACAGACCCATCGCCATCGATGTCACGAAGATCATGAGCACCATGCCCGTGAGCATCGCCCCCGTCGGAACGCCGGCCTCCCCCATCATGTGCGGGACAACGGCGAGCACATAGCCCATCGTTGCGAACGTTGTGAGACCTGCGATGATCTCCGTCGAAACCGTTGTGTGATTCTCCTGTAGCCGAAACTGCCGCTCAAAGAATGAATTCATTGGACGCGCCTCCCAAGCGATGCAATAAAATAACACCTTATTATAATACTTGCACAAACATTTTGGCAATAGTGCAAATACATCATCTTTCACGAGCGAAAAACTGCCGCATGAGTGCAAATCTCCTCATGCAGCAGTCATTTACTTCGATATCAGTGCTTCATTTCCCTCTCAGTACCCGCGCTCCCGATAGTACTGTGCCTTGCCACGGAGGATGTCGCCGCCGCGCGTGCCGTCTCGCCCACGGGGCGAAGACAGGGGCTCTCCGCTGTCCCGAGGTACTCGAGATCCCAGCGCTCACATGTCGTGCGCGGCCCGTAGGGCGCGTGGGCACAGACGCCATCCGCGTTGTCCGCCGCCTCGCCGTGGGTCGCGATGCGCGCGATGTCGATCGTAGCCAGAGCCCGTCGGCGAGTGCCGCGGCCGCCTGTGCCAGTCCCTCGATCTGTGCGGCGGTCGGCGGCTCCGCACCGAGATCCTCCGTCGTCGCTCCGACGCAGCCGAGGAGGGCGATGCTGACGCTCCCGCTGTTGCGCCGATAGGTCGCGGCAAGTACATCATCAGTACGCCGTCCCCGATGACGTAGATGCCGCCGTCCGCATCGACCTGGACGTGGTAGTCCGCGAAGAACTGCCCGTAGTGCCCCGCCGTCCAGTGCAGGTAGAGCTTAGTTTACTTTTTGTTACACGCGACATTCAGCAATGTAAAAATAAGCCCCAGAGCCGAAGCGGGGCGATGAATTACCACTCCGCGACGTTATACATCACCGTCGCGCCCTTTGTACTTGCCGCCGTCGAAATGTGCAAGTGCCTCAAAGTCGTCCTTGCTCGTAGCCGACGGTCACGAGTGCCTTGCCGTCGATGACGGACGCGCCCGCCTTGATGCGGTGATCTTTGCGCAGGTTGATCTTATGACATCAACCTTCTGCTGATCTGCTGGCAGGTCTTTTCCGTCCTTGTCCTTGTGATCGGCGTGACCACGGTGCGGTCTGTCTTTTCCCGCGCCGCCACAGGCAGTGTCGCATCGTCCGTGCGTATCTGCCGCTCTACCACCGTCGCCGCCCGCTCCACGCTCGGAGCGGTGACGTAGTACGTCGTTGTCGGCGCACGATGTTTCGCCTGTATCGCCGTGATGCGCTTTTTCGAGCGCGTTGGCGTTCGCAGTGGATATGTTCTAGGGCGGTCTTTCAGCTTCTTCGCGTCCCTGCGTCTCTTCCTGCGTCATGACAGCGGGCTTTTCCGTCGCCGTCTGCTCGTCGCGGAACGCCGACCAATGGCGTGAGGCGATGCAGACGAGCAGAACAGCGAGGATTACTGCGCAGGTCGTTTTGTGCGTTGTAACCGTCTGTTTGACCCGTTCGAGCATATTTTGCCCCCCCTCTGCGCGTTATGCGTAATCCGTCACCCCGCGTGCAATGGCGCGGGCGAAATCGTCCTGTCGGTCACGTAGCAGCTCCTCATCCTCCGCATTACTGATAAAGGCAAGCTCCACGAGGACGGCGGGCATGTCCGTCGCACGCAGGACGGTAAGCCCGGGACGCTCTTTCAGACCGCGATCCACTGTGCCGAGACTATCAACGATCTGCCGCTGGATGCAGTCGGCGAGGCGTTCGGCGCGGCCGCCCATGTTGTGCACGAGCGTCTCCGTGCCCTGTGCGCTTGTGCTCCCGCGCTGTTGCAGTGGATTGACACAGATATCTGCAGGCCACTGATTGGCTGCAGTCACAGACGGAGCAATCCCTGCCGATCTGCATAGTTGCTGTCCCAGTTAAGGTTATCGCTCTGCCACATGCGCACATCATAGCCGACGGCTTTCGAGGGTGCTTTACGAGTTCTCCGACCGCCGCCGCTACGTCGCACTCACGCAGTCCAGTCACGGGGCTCACGGCTCCGCTGTCGTGCACAAGGTCATGCCCGGATTCAAAAATACTTTCATTTGTCATTCCTCCTTTGCCGATGCCTCCCCGACGACGCGCCATGTCAACGAGCTCTCCTGCTTCCTTGATGCCCGATGCCTGCATATTCTCCAAAATGGATATAAACTCTGTCAGTGACAGGTACCCGATGACAAGCGTCGTGGCAAAGGCGGGCGCGTGTGCCTTGAGAAGGATGAAGTCAAGTACCGCCGCCGCTCCCACGACGCCGAAGTAGGTGAGTATCTTCGGAATAAAACGCTTGCGCATGATGTCACTTTTGATATATTCTGCGCGTCGTGCCGTCTTCATGTTCCAGATTGCATGCCAGATGGACGGCTCATCTGCTCCCGTGTCAACGAGATGTTGACGCGAGAGGAAAAGCCACTTTGTAGCAAGATCGAGGCACTACGAGTGCAAAACGCCGCGAAAATCTGTGCATGATCTTCGTAGGCGATGGTCACAACAAGCGATAATCCGAGCTTTTCTGCCCATCCGTCCGCCATGCGGCTCAGTACGGGCATTACATGTTCGATCAATCTGCATCTCCTTTCCGTACACAGAAAAAGCCGCCATGCGTTATGACGGCTGTTCTGCGCTCTGTCTTACCCTGCGACGTGCTCTGCGAGATATGCGGCGACGTCCTCACGGTAGATTTCGGGGACGACCTTCTGATCGTCGCGCGTCTTATCCTCTTCGGAGATTGCCCACGTCTCGTGACGCACGAGATACGCGAGACGGGGAATCATGCATGCCCATTTTTCTCCTCACCTCCTTTCAGTGCGGCTTCAGTGCTGCGATACGTTCGCCATGCGTAATCAGACGGGCTTCATGCCGCCATCGCTCAAACGCTGCGAGGCGCTCAGGATCTGTGTCATGGTTCGGTTGGTTCATCGGGGACGGGCGGTGCAGGTGTCGGCTCTGGTTTCGGGCGCTCGACCTGCTCCCACTTGCCATCACGCCAGCAGATGTCCTAGCCCTCCTTTGCGGCGGGCGGCTGCGTCTCCGTCATGTAGGCGGGTATCTGCCACGCGCCGCTGATCGGCGATCTGTCGGTGTCGTCAAGCGTGCGATCGCCGATGTACTTGCCATCAGCGGCGTAGGCGTAGACTGTTTTTGTCATGTTACTCCTCCTAGTATTTGATCTGTGCAATCAGAGATAACGCGGGCGGCTGGACGGTGTCGCTGCGTCCATAGATGGGGTTGGATTTGGATGCGTCAAACGTCCCAATGTCCCAGTTATGGATTCATCGAGTCTGCACGGGGGTTTGATGGCGTTTGGGTTCAGTGGAATGTTTATGCAGAGCACTGCCCTCAGCTGAATAAGCATTAGTGGCGAATGTTTCAGATATCGTACGACATTAACCCCTGTAATATTCGGCAGCCCCGCCTCTACGCTCCGCACCTGTTCCCCGCCCTGCAAGACGCGCCCTATGGCATTTGGCGAGTCAGCCTGTCTTGCGTCTGCGTCATAGACGTGCCAGAGCAGTCTGTCTTGTACTGCTCCGCTGTGACGGTCATGCCCGCCTCCCGTACCCACGCAAGGAGACGCGATATTCCGACGCCTTGACAGTTGCTCCGTTTGCCTTGATGTAGCCGTCTCTGAGTGTCGGGCGGAGGATGATGTCGCCCACCCTTGCACCGTCTCGCACGTCGTCGAGGATCCAGACGGCGTCGCCGTCCGTGATGAGTTGTCCTGCTTTGGTTGTCATATTTGCTCCTTTCGCGCACTCAAAAGGGCACGCATCGAGCGTGCCTTAGTATCGGATGATTGGGATTTCAGCTTGATTGCGGGCGTTTGTACGGTAGCAGACGCGCCGTAGATGGGATTAGAGCGCGAGGCGTCAAAACTTTGCTGTTAGCCCTGTACTCGAATCGCTGTAACTAAATTTACTGAGTTTTCACGAGCTCGTCCTGTGCGAGAATAGGCCTTCCGCGCTATAAATCGCAGAATATCTATGTTTGAGCACCCCTGTAATGTTCGGCAACCCCGCCGCGACGCTCTGCCCTGCGCCGTCCCCCGCAAGCTGCACCATGCGATCTGTCCAGTTCGGCAGCACAAATGTCGCCGCGTCATCCCCGCGTCCGAACAGTCCCGCATTGGCGGTCGTATCGTCCGTCCATAGGTTATGCTTGTCTGCAAGTGCTACAAGGCGCGGATAGTCCGCACGCTGCACGGTTGCGCCGTTGGCTTTGACGTATCCTGCGGGCAGGGTACAACGACCCGCGCACCGCTCCGACAGGCGTGCCGTCGCGCAGATCGTCAATGATCCACACGACCGTACCGTCAGTGAGTATCACCCCCCCCGTTTTGAACCATTTGTTCTATTTGTGTCGGAAGTGTCGCGCCCGTCGTGCCATCCCTCACGCACTCCAAACGCGCCCACGATGGCAGGGCTTTGTGGTACGCAATGTCGCCGACCGCGTAGGTCTTGCTGCGCTGGAGGATTGCGATTCCGGCGTCGCTGATAATCGTCTTTACCTCCGGTGTAGGTGTTTCTGTGACCATCGCCGTCCGCGATCTTTTGCCCCTGTGACAGCTGCGTCGCTCAGCTTCTTTGTCGTGACACTCCCATCAGGGATGGTCGGTTCAGTTTGCTTCGCGATGGGTATTCATCATCTTCACTCGTGACAAGCCCTGCAGGTGAGATCGTAGCGACTACATTTGCCATGTTGCTTGTCGTAAGTTCAAACTGATATGTCAGTGTTACGGGCGATTGCGCGTTTTTGTTCGGCATATCGTCAGGGGGCTGTGTCAATTCCCACCAGATACAGGATTTCTCCAACGTCTGGGATCGTTCGCACTGGCCCCATTTCTGTGACGGAAAAAGACACTTTCGACGTTGGAAGATGATGCGATGCCGACGACTTCGCAGATGCGATCGTCCTCCGCGCTCACGTCGCACGAGCTAATCCGAGGACGAGCTGCGGGCTTTTGAGATCATTCATGTCCTTGACCTCGCTGAGCGTAACGTCTCCGTTGCCGATTTTGATTTTTGTCAGGGTGAGCTTGCATTTGCCCGCCTCTACTTTCGTGCGGAGTTGTTCGCCCTTTGCGCGTAAATTGATATGTCGACCAGTTACTCACGTATTACGACCTCCCTATAGACCGATATTGCTATCCTTGATACGTGCCGCTGTGAATAGTTGTATCCCGTGGACGCTGTGGCAGAATGCGGTATGTCCTGTTCGTCGATACGGCTGCGCCGTGATACAGCCCAATGCGGACAGGGCGCGAAAATCCAATGCCATCAAGCCAACTTCGCGTGTTCTTTACCGTATTGATAATGCGGATCACACGGTCAACATCCTCCAGTCGGATGGTTTCCGGGGGCGGATGAAGCGCACGCGAAAGATAGTACGGCTGCCCGCCATGCTCGAACCACTCGCTTACCTCACCGCTATGTAAACCATGTGCAGAGCAAGCTCGACGGCGCGGCGTGTCCCCTTGATGCGGTGCACGGCAATCGACTGTTTGACGGCGTTGCGCTTTTTCCGCGAGGCTTTTCAATTCGTCGTAAAAATCAACACTCCATTGCCACGCGAGCAGATCAACGACTTCCTCCGATAGCTCATCGATGCGCGGCAAAGATCAGTGCATCTCTTGTTGCTGCTGCGACTTTTGCAGTTCATCATTCAGCGCCCTCGCTGCCGCATAAATCTGTGCATCGGCAAGGAGATTCTCCGGCAAGATGTCTAGGGAGTGAGGTGCTCTGTAATTCTTTACTCATCCTCCAATCCTCCGAATGTCACCTTGATTTGATCGGCGACGGCGACGGTTCTTTTTCGGTCTTCGTAAATACGGGCAGCTTGATTTCTGCCCGCTTTCCCACCCGCCTTACGCGAGGCGATAATAGAGCTCCGTCGGATTGATGTCCCGCCCGAGGCGTTCTTTGCCAGAGGATAAAATCCTGCACCGCCTCTCGGCTCGTTTCTGTATCGCTGCCGCTTCGGTCGCATCACGGCGGTCGATGTAGTAGACGGCGTCAACGTTATACGCAACGGGTGCGGGTGCTTTGACGGTCACTTTATCGGTCAGCGGTCGGATGCTCGCATCAGTCAGCTTTGCTCCGACGAGCGCAAAGATTTCCTCCCCGGCACTGCGCCGCCTCTAAGCAGTACGTATCATCGACCTCCCCGGGGCGGGTGTATGTGCGTACACATCCGCGATGAGAGCAGATGCGCTTTTGGCATGATACGCATAGGCGAGCGATGGCCCCGCCGTGAGAACTTTTCCGGTGCCTCGTGGATACGTTCACGATAGCTCTCATCATCCTCCGTATCCGCACCGCCCTCCGTCGTTGTCGTATTGCTTGCCGATTGGAGAAAAGGCACAGGATCGACAATGGTCTTGAGTTCGCCCGCTTTATACCCGTTCCCGATTGCCCCTGACATCGTACACGTCGCCGTCCCGAAGGCGGATATCTCCCCTTGCGGAATCGTGACCGCCGTATCCAGTGCAAACATTACGCTGTCCCCTGCCGTCACGCGCATCCCTTTCGGAATCAGTGTCGCCGCTTCGCGCGGCGCTGAGAGCATCAGCTTCAGCGTCGTATGTGCGGACGCCTCGCCGATCCGCTCGGTACCGACGAGCGCGCCGAGATGGTCGAGATGATCGTCCACCGCATAGGCAAGGAGATTCATCTTTGCTGCATAGTCGATGATTACCCGCTGCTGAACAATGATCGACTCTACCCCCATCAGGAAAAGACGTAGGGGATCCGCGCGTGCAAGTTTTCGATTCAGCAGACCTTCTACCGTTTTAATGACGTTCAATTCGATGAGCTCAGGCGACCGCTCTGCGAACGACAGATTCGGCATATTATGCAGATTCATCTCTCAGCCTCACTTTCACAATAGGCCTCAGCACGCCCTCTTTTCCGTCGCCGCGATAGTTCACGCTGACAACCTGCGCCCGTGGTTCATAACGGTGCACAGCAGCGACGATCATACTTGTATAGCGTGCCTGCGCCGCAGGTATCGGCAGATCGACCAGATCCCCCAAGATGCCAAAATCACGATCCATCGGGACGGACTTCTTGAGCGTGGTGAGCACCGTCCGCACGTTTTGAAGAATTTCCGCCGTTCTGGACGATGGCGCAAAGTCTATTGCACCGACTTCCTGCATCACATCATAGGTCATGTTGCCGCACCTCCTTCCTGCGCTGTGCTCGCATATGACAGGAACGTATTCTTTCAGTGTCACTTCCACCTGCGATACGAGGATCCGCCCGCCATGGTCAATACGTTCCGCGCTCTCCCCGACACTCTCAATCACCCACATGTGCGCGCCGATCGGCATGCTGCCAAAGACGAGATACATTGCTTCTCCCTTCTCACAGAGTTCGCGCAGCCGCTCTGTCTCCTTTGCGGGCGACACACCGAGCTCCACATGAAAGGTCATGGAAAATGTGATCTCTTCTCCGTCCGGGGCAATATACTCCAAAATCGGCTTTTCCCCGATTCTCTCGTGCGACGCGAAACGCGCCTTGGTCGAACGTCGATAGTCACGAAAGGTGCGCACCTCATCCGTGGATACCGTAAAGACGATGTCCCCGAGCGAGCCGATCTGCACACCCTGAGAGAGCCACGAAAAGCGGCTGCTGAGATCAGAGAGAATGTTATTTCGCAGATTCAGCAGGGCGTTTTTCCGTCTGCTTCTTATACGAGCCTATCGCGTTATCCAGAAATGACATACTACCCTCCTACAAATACATTTCCGCTCCCCGTCGTGTGCGTTCCCGACTGCCCGCACGACTGACACATCGTTGCATCCCCGATGCGGATCACCGAGCCGCCCGTTGCAAAAATACGCTTGCGCTTCCGCAACACTCGCGAACGTTCCACCATGCGGGCGATTCGTCGGTCCCGTATCATTCAGACGATGTAGCCCCCGTCCATTGACAAATACATTGCCGCTGGTTACACTCACCGTTCCCGACCGCCCGTGCGGGCAGCATGGCAGACCTTTATCGCATGTGCCCGTCGTCGCATCACCGTCTCTTACCGCTGCCGGCATCAGCTCACCTCCCTAATTCAACGAAATTGTCCGACCGTTGACTACCACGTCACCCGTGCACTGGATCGTCAGCCCTGCCCGTCGCGCGGTCAAACTCTACAAACGAGCCGTCGGCAAAATCAATGCGGCGCTTATCTACGCTGTCAGCATTTCCCGCGCCAGCTGCGTAGTGCGTGCCGAGATCCATCCCGTTGAGAAATTCTTATCGTTGCAGGCGAAGAGGCACACAACCTGCTCGCCGATATCCGGCAGCCAGAAGTCACGATTGACCTTTCCGCCGCGTGTAGAACAGGCAGAACGGGCGACGGCGTGATTGTCCTTTTCCTCAAACACCACGCGCGCTGCACAGTCGGCAGGAATCACCTCACTCACAATGCCGACGCGCACGATGTTTCGCATCGCATTAGTATCCATCAATCACCCTCCTCAGCTCGATTTTCGATGTGTACCGCTCCCGATCTCATGTGAACTGCGCATGATGAGATACTTTCCATCGTGAGACATGGAATCCTTTGAGCATGACTGTATTGGACGCAAGCAGGGCAAAATCGCCCATCATACTGAGGGATACCGCGACTTCCTCGAGGTTCTTTTCATGCAGCTTCTTTTTGGCGAGCTTTTCCGCCTCGTCGATGCTCTCCACCTTCTCATTGACTTCCAGCGTTCGCCCCTTCGCACGATGCGGATCCGTAAATGTGTACTCGATGAGCTCTCCCTTGCCGCCGTTCTTGTATTTCACGCTGACAGGCGCGGTAGATGTTATGAATCGTCGTCCGACAATCGAACGACGCGATATTATCCCGCCCCTTTGTGATCGTCATGACCGGGTCGGCGTTCTCATATTTTGAGATGTCGAACACGACAATCGTCTCATTCGTGACCTTGAGGGCAAGCCCCGCATCCTTGCATATCTTTTGCAGAAAGGCGAGGTCTGTTTCCTCCGACTGTTCCGCGCGGTCAATGATCGGATCGTCGGGTGCGTCATAGTAGTGCTGCATCGACGCACCCTCCGCTACGTCCTGCACGATGCGGGAGAGATTCGCCTTCTCCCACGTGTGCGCTCTACGCCGCGCAGGTCGGTGTTATTCGGCACCGAGATCAGCTTTATCTTCGCTTCATTCGGTGGCCCCGTATTCGTGATCTCATCGACCTCGAACTTTCCGAACGGCAGTTCACGGTTATCCCCCTCATATTCCCAGTCCGACACCATGATGCCGATGTCCATGATCGCCCCGCGCTCCGGCAGCCAGTCTCCTGCCAGAGCTCTTCCCGATCTTCCAGCGCGATTTCCGCGCTGTCTGCCTCCACCAGCACCTCGCACAGAGAACGACTTTAGAAATGCTGCGATGTCCCGTGATATGTCCACATTATCATAGGTGCATTTGACCTTTGCCCGCCGCGCCTTCATGCTCTACCTCCTCCACGGCGGCAGATTCTTTGTGCGCCCGTCTGCCGGAATTGGCGGAACAGCCAGCACCGTCCCCGCCGCAAAAATCCCCGTATGCACATGGGCGCGATTGGCGTCCATCAGCAGGTCAACATAGCGACAATCCCCCATCTGTTCGTAGGCGATAATATCCCATGTATCGCCGCTGCGTGTCGTATATGTCTTAGCCAAAAAGCCAGACGCCCCCTCTCACGTCGATAGTTTTCCATCTGCTCGGCAAACGTGCGCTGTACCTGCCGCCCTGCATCCATCACCGCTTGTTTAACTTTCTCCGGCGCGGTATCCCCGTTGAAATTCAACGTGATCGAAATCGGCGGTGCACTCATCGGCAGGTTCTGCGCCGCTGCGCCCGACGATGGAAAGGGACGTATCGCCCGTATCCCTGCCGACGCCGAGAATTTCGCCCGCCTTGCGCCAGAGTCCAATCGCACGCGGCGAGCCGTCCAGCGGAATCGCCGCCTCGGCGCTGTCCTCTGCAAAGGTCGTAAGGAATGCGCCCTTGCGGTAGATACCGCCGCGCGCATTCGCGGCGATCTCCTGTCCACCGCCTCCGCCTTCGCTGCTGACGAAGTCTTTTCACATCCTGATGATGCCCGTCACAGTGTTCTTGATGCCGCCGAGGATCCTGCCCGCGACATTCGCCATCGTCCCGAAGATGCTGCTGAATATCTCCACGATGCCCGTCCATGCGGTTGTCCAATCTCCCGCGAACACGCCCGTGATAAAGGTGATAATCCCCGTAAGCACGCCGACAAGCCCGTTGATGATATCTGTTACTATACCGATTGCTGTTGTGATGACACCCACGATCCACATTTGCAAATGTGATAATCGCCGCGATAATGACACCGCCGAAAATTTGTGCTACGGTCATTCCGATGCTGATAAGTACATCAAATGTTTCGCTATGCTCAGCGAATGCCGCGCTCACCTGATCGAACGCCGCCATAAACGCCGTGCCGATTGCCGCGATGCGCGGTGCCACTGTATTCGCAAGCGTGGACAGTGCCGCCCTCAGACGGTCAAATACCGGCTGCATCGATGTCCCATGCACTCGCACACGCCGTCTGGATCCGTGTCCATAGCTGCATGAAGAACGGCCCCACCTTATCCCAGTTGGCGTAGATGAGATATGCCGCCGCCGCAATCGCCATAAGGGCGATGCCCAGTGGGAAAAACATCATCGCCATTGACGCCCTGCCAACGGATAGGGATCGCCGTTCCGAGCATGCGAAATGCCGCTCCTGCCTTGCCAAGCACGGCGGTCATGCTGAAATTCCGTATCATGTTCAGCATGGCAAGACCCGCCGCTTTTGCGCTCTCAGCGATTGCCAGCGTTGCGCTCATCGTCGCCGTGCGTGCCGCCTGTGCGAATACGACGATACGGGCAAACGCGACCTGTGCTCCATTGACGCCGATCATTACCCCCGTACGTATGGCATTCCCGACATTTCGCCCACGTAATCGCCCGCAGCCTTGTATAGGTTGCCGCAATCTGCGCGCCAAGCGCACGATACGTCCCTGCACTAGATGCTGCATTGACCGCTGCCATTGCCCGCGCCTGTGCCCACGTTGCCACAGTCAATAGCCGCTGCGCTATAGCTGTTTCCCTCATTGTCAACAGATAGAGCCGCATGGATTCCGCTGCATAGTTATACACTGCCGAGGCGAGCTGAAAGCCCTTCACCGCGACAACGAGCAGAGCTATTGCCGCCCCTGTCTCAACGGCAGCTTTCGTCAGCCCCTCATGTTCTTTAACCCATGCGGAGATGCCCGCCGCCGCATTTGCCCCCCATTTCGCCGCATCAGCGACATAAGGCAGAAAGAGCGTCCCGATGGAGATTGCCGCGCCCTCTACGGCGGATTGGAGTTGGACAATGGCACCCTTCGCGTTATCCATCATGACCGCCGCCATCTTTTCGGCTTCGCCGTCGCAGTGTTCCATCTGCGATACGAGGTCATTAAACACCTCGGGACCCGCATCCAGCACATTCAGCCAGCCCGTCGCTGCCTCTGTGCCGAAGATCATCTGCATATAGGCAAGTTTCTCTTCACTGGTCAGCCCCTGCATTTTCGTACGCAGTTCCTGTAATACGGCGACCATTTTGTGCGAGCCTTCCCCGGCGATGTTGTCCATGTTGATGCCAAGCGAGGCTAGTGCCGCCGATGCCTCTTGATGCTGCGCGGATACGTCCGACAGCGATATGCCGAGCTCCTGCATTGCCTTGCTCGCCTTCTTCGGCGGACCCGCAAGTCGCATGAATCCCGCACGCAGGGCGGTACCTGCCTGCGACGCCTTGACGCCCGCATTCGCCATGATGCCCGTGAGCGCCGCCGTCTCCTCCATCGTCGCACCATAGGCGCGCGCAACGGGCGCGGCATACTTCATCGTCTCGCCGATCATCTCGACGTTGGTGTTCGTGCGCGTCGCCGTGACGGCGACACATCCGCCATGTGTGACGCCTGATCCGCCGCAAGTCCGAACGCCGTGAGGTCGTCGGAGACGATATCCGCCGTGCGCGCGAGGGTCTGTTCCTCCGGCGGCGGCGAGGGCGAGCAGTCCGGGCATACCTGCGATGATCTGCTCTGTATTCCATCCGGCCATACCGAGATAGCTCATCGCCTCCGCCGACTGCTGCGCCGTGAACTGCGTCGTCTCACCGAGGCGGCGCGCCTCTGCTGTGAGCTGCCCAATCTCATCTTTGTTGGCGCGCTGATTTGCCTGCACCTTCGACATAGCGGCCTCGAACTTTGCCGCTGTCTCAACGACGCCATAGATCGGTGCGGCGACCATCCCCGCCATAGCAACGGCATTCCCGAATCCGCTTTTGCATTGGCGAAAATTCTCCCCTGCCGCCGCTTTCGCCGCCTGCGCATTCCGCAGCTGATCGGCAGATGCTTTCGTCTGTGCGATCTCCTGCCGCAGACGGGTGAGATGCGCGCGGTACTCATCGACACTCATGCCCGCCGCGCGCATGCCCTGCTGCGCCCGCTCCATCGCCGATTGGTACCGACTTTGTGAGATTTTTCCCGCGTCGTATTGCTGCCGGATTCGCTCAATCTCGCGTGCGTATGCCTTTACCTGTCCCTGTGATGCCTGCCAAGCCCGTTCGAGGCGTTGCTGCTCTGCATTCAGAAAGCGCGTGTTGTCGCTCAGCTGCTGCATGGCAAGAGAGCTTCGATTCATCGCCGCCCCGAACGATGCATTCATCACCGCGCCGATCGCAAACGAGATGGCAAATATTTTTCCCGCTGCCACAAAATCCCCCTTTTTCTGCTATAATGGATGTATCAAATATGACAAGGAGCGTGATTCAAATGTTTGAGTTTATCTTCGGTTTTATTCTTCATCATGTTGGTTGCTTTGCTGTCAGCTGTCATCTTCTACGCTCTCTTTGAAATTACAAGCCATTATCAAGATTCTCTTGGCGATTCTCTTCATTCCTTTTTCATCTATGATTCACGCCGAAAAAAAGGCACCTACAACGAATTTGAAGATGTGTTTGTCAGAAAATCATAATTCCATGATTGGCGGCGGCTTATGTCGCTGCCTTTTTATTCCTGCGTGCTCTATCCTGCTCGATCACGTCCATCCAGCAGCGCAACTCTCTGAGTGTCTGCTCTGCCAATAGTCCAGAGATCCCGCCTCGCGCAGGGCAAAGATGATCCCCTCAGCTGTTGCGCCGGGTCAGCTCCTCGCCCAAAGACTGCAATAAAAATTCAGCGTCCTTGTAATGACCGCCGTATGGGTGCGCAGCTTCAGCTTGCGAATCTCCTCGAATGGGACCCCCATCGCCGTCGCCGCGAGCCGCGCACGGAAATTCGCGCTATAGACGATATCCGGCGTCGGATCACCCGTCATGCGGCAGGCGCGTTCTGCGTTGATGAACGCATTGGAATCCAACTCATCAGACGATTCTCAAGCTCCGTGAAATCGAGCTCCTTCTTCTCCTCGACGATCTCCATATTCTCTTTCTTTTCCATGTCCAATCCTCCTAAAAACATACAGAAAAAGCACCTCCGTTACAGGGAAGGTGCTTTTCTCGTTGAGTCCCAGAGCCTTGCGCACATCGGCGAGATAGTCCACGCCGTCGACGAAGTGGATATAGTTGAGCTTGTCGATCTCAACCTTGCGCACGCCGTCAATGGTGACCTTGATATAGGTCACCTCCAGCGTCGTCTTGCTGTCCTATGGTCGCAGCGAGCTTCAGCGAGCCGGGTCGCCCTTCTTCGCCAGCCCGCGAATGTTGACCTTGACGGCCTGCACCTTGATCTCGCCCGTCGCTGCGTCGTACTGTTCGTTCGCCCCGCGAAACTCAAGATCTTGCGAGACGCATCGCGAAGCTCGGTCACATCCTCATTGAGTGTGCGCCAGCTGATCTCCGTCTCCATGCTCTCTGTCTGCCCCGGTGTCGGCATCTCGATCTCACCGCCGATGCCCGCGCCCGAGATCGTTGCTGTCTTATAGCTGATCGACGGGAGCGTCACATCCGCCATGCCGAGCTTTCGATTGCCGCCCTTGAACACCTCAAAATTGATGAGCTTGTCGCGGACGGTGTTCACGCCCGCGAACCGCTGCAGGTCAAACGCGAATGCCTGATTCTTTCATGTGTCATTCCCTCCTTTAGGAAAACAGCGCCGAGATGTAGCCCGGATCGTACTCCATGACGAACTCGATATCCCGTGCGGGCGCAGGTGGGGTGAGATAGACGTGGAAGTGGATGATCCCATCCATGAGCTCCGTCGTCGTATTCTCATCCTCACGGAACTCCACGCGGCCGCCAAGGAGCGCACCTTTTGCCGTGAGACCATTCAGCCAGATGTTTGCGCTGTCAACGACCGTCTCAATGAGACGCTTATTCGTTGGCTCATCAATCTTGCTCCAGAATGTCGTGACAGAGTATTTCCCACCCAGTTGAACATGCGGCGATTGTTGATCAGGCTATCCTTCACATCCGTATTGGACGGATACGCCGCCGTGCGGTTGCCCCAGCTCTTCCAGCCGCCGATATAGTTGAGTGCCGTCACAACGCCCTGCCCGTTGAGATACGCTGCCTGCGCAGCGTTCAGGAAAACCTCCGTCCCGTCGGCAAGACACGCCCCATCCGCCTGAATGGACTTATTCGACGGCGAATAATACAGGATATCGTCATGCTCGCTGTCAATGCGATTCATGAGAAGCAATCTGCGCGGAGGTGATATTTTTCCTTGCCCTGCTTTACCAGTGGCCAGCAGAGAATGCAGTCCTTATCCAGTAGCGCTCTTCTCGTTCTTCCACTTGCTCGCAGCGGTGTACGTTTTGACCTCATCCGACGGAATGTCGCAGATGGAAATAGCGTTAGAAATGTCCGCAGATGTGTGTTCCTTCGCCCGCATGACCGCCGCCACATTCACATCATGCGACCAGCCCGGCGCGATGATAATGCCGAGGACAAGCCCAGCGCGGGACTACCTCATCGATCAGCTCAAGCCCGCTTCGGTTCGGTTTCGTCGCTGCATTCACGCCGCCGATGATATCCGCCGCCTTCACCGCTGCCGGATCAAGAGCCGTGTAGCTGAGGCGAGATTCGCCGTCCCGCTCGGAATACCGCCGCCATCCATCGGCGTAATGACGACCTGCCCCGCCGCATCGTATGCCGCCGTATAATCCGTATTCGCGCGAGCTTTTTGATGTGCCGCCGTGAAGTTTTACCTCAAGCGTGGAGAGGCAGACGGGATCCGCCACCGTGACAATGCCGCCTTCACGCATCCATGCGCCTATCCTGCACGCTCTTTTGTGCTTTTCGAGTCAAGGACGTTGACCAGTACAAGCGGCGCCATGTTGAAAGAGCGCGAAATGCGTTTTGATCACCTCGGCGAGCGTGTAGTTCTCCCAGTCCTCCGAATACCCGAACGCCGCGACTCGCTTCGTGGGAGTAGCAGAGACGGGCGTATTCGCCGCTGCCGCAGTCTGCTGCCAGATGGATCGGTGCCGTGCCGAACGCGACGACCAGCCCGCCGCTTGTCGCGGTCATGGAACGAGACTCGTTGCCTGTTCTCTCGTATATCGCCATGCTTATATTCCATGCTAGACCTCCCTTTTTCCATCCTCAGCCCATGCCAAGTACAGCGGTGTGCCCTGCGCCTGACCTCTTCCCGCGCCTTACTCAGCTGCTCTCACGGGGACAAAGAGCCGCGCAATATTCGCGTACTTTTGCCCCGCCTGCTCCACCAGCTCTTTCGGATATCCCCGATAGACCGTGTTGCATTTCAGCCCGTCGGTGAGGCGGTTCGCGCCGATGTGAACATAGCACTCGCTTTGTCCTCCCTTCGTCAGAATCGGCGGATTCTGCTTTTCGGGCTTCACGGGCTTTGCCGTCGGCAATTCTCCCGTGATCTTCTTATCCTCATCACTCATGTCATTCATCCTTTCTATCCGATGCCAATCCGCCGCCATCTGTTCATTCGGCTGTGCAACGGTATAGAGTGAGTGTCGCATAGCCAAACCAATACGGATACGGTTGATTTTTCAATCGTCTCAAACTTCGTCGGCAATACGATGCGGAATCTCTTGTCGAGCTTACGGAAGATCAGAAAGACGTTGGCGCACCCGCTCCGCGATGGAGAGCAGGGTCACGCCACGCCTCTTTATCTTCGCCGTACACGCCGAACGTCAGCCCGATCACTGCCTCTGCGCCGAGTTTATCCGGCTCTGTCACATCCTCCGTTTTCTGCCAGCTGACGATAACCAGCGGATAGTAGGGAGTTGTCCCTTAAATTCCTCATCCGGAATATGCTGCGGGTAGACAGAGACTTTCTTATCCGCCTGTCCTCCGCCTTCATCCGATAGTTCGCCGTCGCCGCTTTCGACCTCACGGACAGCGGCGCTCACAAGCATTGCAGGTGTCATCGTCCATACCTCGTCAAGAAGTTGATCTGATCTACGGTCGACCGCCACCGAAGACGGTCACGGATATGCTCCTCTACATGGTTTCTCACATGATCTATTTTCAAGCACTGCGGTACAGATGGCGATTTATGCTGCGTAATCGGCATTGACGTTGCGTCTTCACGCTCAAATATACCGACATGTCCGCTCTTCATTCGTGCCAGAAAACCATGCGCGAAAGTGTCACGCCCTGTCCCGAATAACGACTCGCTATAAAGTGTATCTCCCTTTGGGTGGCCGTTTCTTCGGCACGCGCTCCCGCTTGGGTTGTGCTTGCAGTAGAGTAGGGTCATTGCAAACGCCCCTTCGACGAAAACATGCACCGTGTCGCTCGTGTAGGTGACTCGGCATCGTCCCCGAAAGCCGCCCTTTTGGAAATCGTATATATCTGCGTAGCTTTTCTGCGCTTCTCGCGTTTACATCTTTGACACGGACGCACCGCCCGTTTTTGAAACGCGGTCGACCGCCCCGGGAACTCCAGGGCATGTTTCGCCGCCCTCTGCAGTCACGGTCATCGACCATAATCGCAGTAATCCACCTCCTACGCGGAACGCTCCAAACGTGATGGTCAGCATCCCCATATCCTCCGTGCACGTATCCACGGTATAGCGTTTGCCGTCCACCTTGAAATTTGTCCCCTGTTTCGGAATGCGCGGCAAATCGACTGTCTTTACACAGACAGTCAAATAGTCTCCATGCAGGCCGTCGAGGCGTACGGCGTCCGTCATGCGGCATGGCGTTTCGCTTTTTCCGTCATGTCTCCCGAGACGACGCAGATGCACGCCGTCCCATCAGATCATGGCGTTCGCCAAATTCCTCAGGAGTTCATAAAGACGCGCGTGATATCGGCGGCGACCTGCTCGTGAAGCCCATCGAGCCGATGCGGACAAGCGCCAACGTGCCCGCCTGTTCTTTTGCCGCGATCACCGTGCCGGCGGGAACGGTATTCGCCCCGATATGCCTGTGACGGCATTCTGCGTCTTGTCCCAGTAGACCGCCTGACCGACGTCCAGCTTTTCCGTCAATGCAGGGGAGCCGAAACGCCCCGACGATTGTCAGCGTCCCCGTCTCTCCCTTCGGAATCTCCGTAGGCGCGACGCCGATTCGCGATACGAGGCAGGACAATCTCCATATGAGCGACGTTTTCCCGTCGCCGTATGAGTCGATATTATCGCCGCGCTGGATGTACTCTGCTTTTGCCATGGTTCATGTCCTCCTTGTTGCCTGTGCTCTTCTGGATACCGCGATAATCCAGCAGATTGACGCCGACGTCCATGTAGATGCGCCACTTGATGCCGAGCGTGTCGAACTGCTCCGCGCGCTCCATCGTCGGCGTAAGGTTGCCGTTGAGGCTCGTGACCTCAATCGTCGGCGCGATGCCCGCCGCCGCGAGATAGAAGGTCTTCTCATCCTCAAGCTCCGGCTCAGAAATGACCGTCATCTTATTCGCGAACGGGTTCGGCGTTGCGTTTGCCTTCGTCGGGTCAACCACCGAGCTGATCAGCTGCGCCGCCTGCACCTCAGAGCTCCACAGGGCAGATGAGGGAAGGCAGGCTGAATGTTGAGTACTCTTCCTCCTTGATATTCTTCTGCTTCGCCATCGCCGCTTTCATCTTGGCAAGCCCCTCGATGGAGATATCTTCCGCGCAGAGATTCTTGTGATTCGCATGGAAAGAGCACTGTGCCCTCCACTTTCGGATTGCCCTGCAGCATCTTATAGACCATCTTGTTGATCATGCGCCGTGCCGCCGCGCCGTAAATGGCAGGAAGCTGCTGCAGTGCGCCCATGTCGTCGTGATAATCGCCTGACGCGTCAGGGAAAACATACGCCCGTAGGTTGCGATGCTCGTCTTTGCCGCGCCCTCGGTGACGCCGCCCGCCTTAAACTCACCGCTCTCGTTCAGCTTCTCCAGCGTGTCCGCTTCACTCATACGGTAGCGCGTCGCATCGCTCGAAGTCCGAGTGCTTCCCTGCGCCGTCCAGAGCTGATACGTCGTCGGTGCGCTCTGATACGCCTGCGCCATACTCTTATGCGCGACGTTCGAGAGGATCACGGGGAATGCTCCTGTGCCCGTCAGTGCTTCACGAACAATCGTCTCGTCGTCCATGGCATGTGTCGATTTGCCAAGCTCACGCTCCACACACTCAGCGGCGAGCCGCATCATGCGCTTTCACGGAACTCCTCCGCCCCCGGTGCGCTGTTTTCGACCGCCATCCCGCGCGCATGCAGAGTCCATCCGTCGCCGCCGCACAGAACTTGTCCATTTCGTCGACCTGCACCGTCACCGGCTGTGCCTTGCGCTCCTGTGCCAGTTTGTCGAGGATTGCCGCGCGGACAGCCTCGACGCTCATACCGTCATTGATGTATGGCGCATCGTCACACCGAACTGACGGCACATCGTCCCCGATCTCGCGCGCGGGCACGCTCCTCGGCGACGGCCGCCGACGTGCCGCCTCCGTATTCGACTGCACGCCCATATCCGGCTGCACCGTCACGGGATCCTGTGTCTTGACACCATTGTCCTTGTTCTGCTCATCCATGTCTCCATCTCCATTCTCAACATACTACGTCCAACTCCTACCGTCGCATCGGCGGTACGGACACAATCAAGCTCGTATGGCGTCCATCGCGTCGCCACCTCACATGGCCCGTAAACCGTCCGTTACTGCTCTTTTGCTCCCGCCTCGACGCTCTCCCACGTCGACTGCATAGCCGACAGATACGCCCGAGCGTTCCCGAACGCACCTTCTGATAGATGCGCTCGCTCTCTTCGTCCTCGTCAAACTGGATCGTGGCGCGCAGCTTGCGCGTCACCTCATCCAGCCGAACATCAAGCACGCGCCCGATCACACGGTCACGGTCATGGTTGAAGGACAACGCCGATCTCCTGCAGTCTGCTGAGGGTCAACCGCCTCCGCATCGTGCGATAGAATCTCGTTCCCGAACCACCGACGGCTACGGCTCTTCACTCGAAAGTGAAAGCTCCGCCTGCCTCACATCGCCGCCATCCTCCTGCTCACGAACGGCAATCGCATTCGTGTAGATATCACGCCGCTGCGGCTCATTCTTGTTCCTTACTGCCATCTGCATCCTCCTTTTCATCATCTGTGTTATTGACGCAGTTGCTCTGCGCTGCCTGCACCGTGATCGGCGTATGCACCGAGGTTTTCAGTCCCATCGCCTCGGCGGTCTCCTTTTCTAGTGCCATCTGCTCGAGCTGCTCACGCCAGTCATAGCCGCGCTCGGCGCACCACTGCGCGAGCGTCTTGCCGCCGTTCTGGATCGCCGCGATATCTGCCTGCACTTCCTTTGCGGGGTCAATCCACGACCAGCCAGGCGTTACCCACTCCACATTTTGATACGCCGCGCGGTGTTCAAAAATAATCGGGGATATCAAGACTGCCCTGCCATGACGCAGAGATCCATCCATTCACGATAAATCGGGTCGCAAAGATGCGCTGCCATGAAAATTCTGTATCGGCTCAAAGGTCTTGCGATCCTCAAGCATCCCCTGCCGCGCACTGGAAAAACTCGACGTGTTGAAGTCACGGCTCATGAGTTCGTAGAAAGCCCTAGTCCAGCCCCTGCAAGCCGCTCCTGTATCGCTTCATAGTCCCGCGCATTGGCAAGGCCGCGCGACAGATTCGCCGTCTCGATGCTCTCCCCGGGGCAAGATAATTCACCATGCCCGGGCGGATGCTCTTCAGTCGTTTTCCCTCGGATCGCCGCGATTCACCCCGACGCGCCCCGGCATATTCAGCGCGCCCGTCTGCGTTGTGACGAACACGGAAAAGCACGCCGCAATACGCGCGGTGAGGGTCTCCGCATCAAGATAGTCCTGCGTATCCTTGAGCCGCTTGATGATCGGTGCAAGGGTCAGAGATGCCGCGTATCTGGTCAGGCTGACTGCGCGACCAGAGGTGTATGACCTGCGCAGCGGGAACGCGGTCGGGTTATACTCCACATAGCCATCGGGGCTTTTGCGGTCAATCCAGTAGGGCAAGCGGGCGCAAATAATCATCAGCTCCGCCCGAGCGAATGACATTGTTCGTCTTTGGCGCGTAGATCATAAAACTGCTGAGCAGGGTCAGACTTAATGACCTGCAGTTTCAGCGGATGCCTCCCCTTGCGCGTGACTACCTTCTGACGAGGATTTCCCCGTCAACGATCTTTCGCCGAGAAGCATCGCCTGCAGCTCCTCAAAAGGTCTGCTGTCCCGTAATGTCGCAGTTCTCCGCCGCCGTCCCTCGCGCCATAGCGTCTCGATGCGCCGATTGAGTGCCTCATCTCCCGTGCGTGCCTGCGGCTTGATGCCCGTCCCGACCACGTTGCGCACGATACCGCCGACGGCCGCGCCTGCGATATCACTATTGCGCTCAGATACCGCGCCCGTGCCTTGATAAGGTCGCGCTGCGTCTTATCGGTGTTTTCCGTGTCCTCGTTGATCAGAATCCATCCGTCATTGAACCGCATCACCTCACCCGCCTCGTAGCGCTGCAGGCTCTCAGCGTAAAGGCACGGCTGCACGCCCAGCGCGGCGAGATTGCCGCAATCGCTTTTTCAATCAGTGGATCGCTAGCCGCCCATTTGGGCAAAGGCACATCCCCGCCATCCCTGCGCGCAATCTCCGCCTTTAGGGCATTTTCCCGCGCGTAGAGCGTCGCAAGATTCGCCTTTGTGATCCGCCGATTCGCGATGCTGTACTCTTGCGCACCGCCCTCAATCTCGGCAATGGCCGCCCGCACCCGCTCAGCTGTGTTTCAAGTGTATCCAAATGGTTTCACCTCCTTCAAAAGTGGTATCAAAAACCCTGAGATTGAGCGGGTTGATTGTCGTCGTTGTCTCTACCGATTGTTGCATTTACATTTGTGGTGTCCTTCGTGAAGAATTTTTGACATTTCGATAAGTCGCAGCTATGATGAAGCCGTACTCCGTCAAATACGGCATTTGAATTTTCCGATGCCGTATTGATTGTTCGTTTGGGGCTTCTGGGAAAGCCGCTTCGCGTTGCAAAACAACTGCATCTTTGTCAAACAACTCTATGGCGCGTTCCATCGGCACGCCGTTCCTGATATTCAAACCAGCAGATTCACTCTTGAAAAGAGCCTTTGCTTCTTCCACGTTCAGCGCACGTTCAATATGCGCGCGCTTGATTCCATCCTCGGATGCGCATCCCCACTTTCCAATCGCAATAATTTCTCCCATGTGATTCATCCTTTCTTTTCCCCCGAAAGGATGATATAATAGATTCATCAATCACTTCGGGTTGGACTGAAAGCACTCATTTTTCCTTGGTCAGATGGTGAGTGCTTTTCTCTTTGCCTTTATTGGCGGGTACTATGGCATTTGGTCTGCGCAGTTATTACGCTGCCTCACGTCCAAAAGATGCCCTCGAATACAGGATGGCACTCTCCGTAGTAGCCGCCACGTCTCAACTTCCTTTGCGCTATAGGGCGGCTTTGTCGCACCACTTTCCATATTCCGTCGTTTTGAGATTGTGGATTTTTGGCGAGCTTGCCAATCTTGTGTGCTGACACGCCGAACATCGCACCGATCTCCGTTGCGGGTATGTCTTGCGCTCGACTTCACGCATGGGAAGAACAGGAATGCCGTTGTTAAGAGCCTCTGCGGACTTCGCCTGCAGGGATGTAGCGGTACTCGGGGATGTCGATCTGCGCAGCGATTTTGAGGTACTGGTTCGACTCACGCACGCGTGCATTTCAGCATCACGGGTCTTGAGTTCCTGTTCCTTGAACGCCACTGCTTGTCGGACGGCATCGTGCTGTATGAGCCCTGTCTTACGGATGGCGGGGATAACATCATCAGCAGTTTTGGCGAAACGCCTGTGCAACCTCGTTGTTCGCCTTAAAGCCGAGACGGTAGACCATGTTCTCAGGGAAAAATCATCTTTCCCAACAAGTTGGGAAAACCCAAACCACTCGAGATAGCCATTCACCGTTTCCCAGCGAACGTATTCCGTCCCATTCTTCGTCTGCGTGAGACCCCCATCCGCGTGCCACGTCCTCAGCGTTCAACCATGCGCTACCGTCCTCCGTAATATAACCGCTCACATTTCCGATCGTGTAACTTCTCCCATGTTATTCATCCTTTCTTTTTCCCGAAAAAGATGATAGAATAAATTTATCAATCCTTTTTCGGGTTGTCTACAAAACAACTGTTTATCCTTGGTCGGGAGGCAGTTGCTTTTTATTCTTAATTCTTCACTGATTTTTCTTCAAGCCATGCGCGTTTCGTCTTTGCTCTTCCTCTAATTTTTGAGATATGGAAAGATAAAGACCTTTGTCGATGTGACGTTAAACTGCGCCACATTCGCCTCTTTCACGATAGTTTTTGAAATAATCGAGCTCGATCTTTGGACCATTCTTTCACCTCTTTTTCTTGTTGCTGAGTCGCATTATAACAAGTTGCTAGCAAAAGTCGAGAGGATTTTTCAAAATTCTGCCTGACCGCAAAAATTCCATGAAAAGCACTCTGCGTTTCTGCAAAGTGCTTATAAAACGGTATTTATTTAACCAGGGTGCTTTTTGGTTGTATCGTCCAGTTTCATCAGTACCGTGGTTGAGTGTCACGCAAAACGGTATGATAATACCCTCCTGTCGTGTAATGCTCCCAACGTCCTTCGGAGTTAATGCAGTTCCATATCTCTCGTTAGTTTTTGTGGCGATTTTCCGCTTGCGTCCTTTTACGGTCACCATATTCATCGAGGATATATTTAAGGATCTCGTGCCTTTCTTTGGCGATCTTTCCATCAAAATCCCCTCCCTTTATTTTTGCAAGGTGCAATTTTTCTCCTCAGCGCATTCTGCAAAGTCTGTGAAAAGTTCAGCTCAATTCGCTCCGCCTCTGCATTCATCAGTACGGAATCGACGGGGTTTTCTTTACAAAGCGTTTGCTCTGCTTCTCACGGAATGCAGGCATGAAGGTTTCTGAGCATAAAGACCTCATTGCTCTGCCGTCCTCCTGCTCTGCAAGCGTCCCGCAATGGTGAAGGCTGTGGAGATCTCGTCCCCGTCCTCCTCCATGCCGTAAAGGTGGAGGCAAAGCACCTCACGTGCCATGCGAGCAGCTTCCTCTTCGTCCCTTACCAAGCGTGACTGCAGCCCGGCAGGTCAGGGGAGATACAACGTGAATACCATCACTCCTCGTAGGTGAAAAATAGCCGTATAGCGATAGTAGTCGACGACATACTACCCTCCCTCTCATCATTTTACTATATACCCCCGTGAAGCGAAGGGCTAAATTTAAGCCCTGATTGTTTTCGATACTTTTCAGATCGCGAATCCGAGGTCTTTGACCGGATGCACAGAGCGTGACTTTTCCAGGCTTTGTCGGATGCTTGAACTGGTGATGATCTCCGCAGTTGATCTCAACCATCCATCCTCTAAAAGCAGTTTCAGCACTATCGCGCGAGGAAATATCTTTTCATGTCCTCCCTCCCTATACGTTGTATTGTATCACGTAACAAATTACGTGTCAACAGGGTTTTCAATACCAGTTCTTCCGCGCGATCCAGTCGCTTTCGCCATCCTCCTGCTCGGCGAGCTGCTCTCCTGTTCCTCTTCCATGAGGTACCGCACGCCGATGATCTCGGCGGCAAGCGCGTTGTTCGTCTCACAGTCAGGAGATGATTCGCCGCATGGGACTGATCTTTTCCCAGACACGGAGACGCGCCCTTCTTGTCTTTTTCTCTACTCTCTGCTCGGCGCAAATCTGAGTCTGCGTATTCGCGCTCAATGCCCTTGTAGACGTTCCAGCTGCCATGCGCCCCGCGTCAATCGTCATGCGCGAAGCGATGAAGTTTTTCATCTGATTCGTGTCCAGCGACGTATAGACGCAGACCGAATCCGCCGCCTGTTTATCCAGTATCGTCACCGAATAGCGGGACTTCATCGGCAGACTGGATCCTTTCGACGGCACAAGGACGTCCATGTGCCGGGCGCAGAACGTATACACATCGTCCGTGTTGTAGCCTGAGTCGATGCACGCAAGATTGACGTTGCGTACGACGCCGTTCATATCGGCGTGAGTTGCGGTTAATGACCGTCTCAAAGATCCGCCCATGTCTCCACGCGCCCCCAGTCGACCAGCCACGATGTCATGTGCGCGCCCCATGCCCGCACGGCAAAATAGAAATGGTCGAGCTGCACGTCAATCCCACACGTCAATAGCTGCGCTTCCTCCGGCATCCGCCCCCGTTCATAGGGAAGGGCTTTCCCCATGACAACATCGGATTTCAGTTTGCTGCTCTTGTCCTCCCACGGCTCGGCAAGCCACGAGTTGATAAAGTTCATGAGAAGCGCGGGCTCATCCTTGCTGGATATGAATTTCGCTGCGATGTCCCGAAGGTCAACCACGGCGAATAGAGAGTTCAGATGATAGGCGACCTTGTGTGCGCGCCCTTCGCCTTTACCTCGCCGCGCCCACTCACCCATGCGCAGCATGGCGGGCTTATGACGGTCGTCGATGGTCTCGTGGCAGTATTTGCACTCATAGTACGCCGCCATCCGTGCCTCCGTCTCATCGGCACCGTCCATCCACTTGATCTGACGAAATTCAAGTGTCTGCATCTCTCCACAGTGCGGGCACGGGACGATAAGTAGCGATACTGTATATCCGCCGTCTCCCATCCCTGCCAGATATTGCGCGTCTTAAGCGTCGGCGTAGAGACCTTGACGATTTTCCGATTATAGAACGTCTTTTCAGTGCGTTCGGCGGCGAGCTCAACGGTCCCGCCTCTGCCCCGTCCATTTCGGAACTTGTCGATCTCGTCGATATACCGCACGGGACGACTGGAAAGTTCGGACGGACTATTCGCCCTGACGAGGGGCGATATACATACCGCCGAGCGACAGCTCAAGATCTTTTGCTCCCCGCTCGTCGAACTTATCCGCAAGTGCGGGCGATAGCTTTATCATCGGCTGCAGACGTTTTTCACTCGTGAATTTCGCGAGCTTTTCCGATGGATGAACTAACGAGCATCGGCGCGGGATCCTGCGCGACGGCGCAGCCGATCATATTCTGCTCGGCGGCCGTCTTGCCGAGCTGCGTGCCGGCACAGAATGTGATTTCGTGGATAAAAATCATCGTTGAACGCATCCGCGACCGCCCGCAAATATGGCGTCTTTGCCGTGTGCCATTGCCCAGCGAGGCGCTGTCCATTCGGACAGGATGCGGTACTTGTCCGCCCATTCGGATACGGTGAGTTTTTCAGGGCGGCCTTAGTATGGCGAGTGCGTCCGCGGTCCACGGCGGATAACCGAGCTCATTTTTCTTTTTCTTCGTCCTGCCACGGTAAAGCCTCCCTTCCGCCATCTCCGTCAGCGCCTCTTTTTACACGCTTGTCAACCTCTGCTTTTTGCGATCTCCGCCGCCTCCATATCCAGCGACGCAAGATTTGACGCGACCAGATGCCCCATAGCAAGCATCGATTTCTTGAGATTCGCGAGCTTTCGCGTCAGCTCGCGCGTCACCCTGCTCGACCGAGATAAATTTTCCTTCCTGCACCGCAAGACGGATTGCTTCCTGCTCCTTCTTGATCTCCTTCAATGCCGCTTCTGCTTTGAGTTTACGGACTTCGGACTATCCGTGTGGCGCCCGTCAAACTTCCACTCCATGAGCGTCTTGATGTTCCATTTTCCGCGTCCTGCTTTCGGTGCGCCTTTTTCTCCCAATTTGACAAAGTCTCTCTGGATACCTGGAAGAATTCGCAGGTGTCAGCCGTTGAGAAAAATAAATTTATTTTTCTTCTGTCACGCGCGCGCGCGAGCTCTTTTCTCCTGCCATCCTTCCATCATCTCCCGAATTGTTGAATTGTCAACCCATTTTTCAATTTGACACGCAAAAAGCCCGAGACTCGCAGACCCGTATCGCGCGCGGCGCCTCGTAGTACCGCGATACCGGGGCTTGATGCACTCCGCCTATACGTGTGCGGGTGCCTCAGCCTCTTCTCTCTGCTCCTTTTGGCCTGCTCTCTTGCCGTACTCTGCGCTTATGCTGTGTCTTCGCCTGTGCCTGTGTCTTCTTCCCTGCTCCATGCCACGACAGCGCAGATAGTCCTTCAGCGTCATGTGTCTCACCTCTACAAAATGCCAATCAAAAAGGACACCGCCGCAGCTGTGCCTCCGAGAATCAGCCTCAGCATCTTCTCTTTTCTCAGCTTATACTATAGCACAGATGTGTTTGTCTTTTATCCACTTTGCATTTTTGAGAAAAATCTTTAGTGCTCTGCCGTGGAGCTTATGCACATGATAATAATCATAGTCCATGTTCACGGCGACTTGCTCCCACGACAGCCCGTCCAGATAGCGCAGTATCAGCACCTGCCGATAACGCCCATCTGTGATTCGTTCAATCAGTGCTCGCGCTTCTTCACGCAGTGCGACAAGCGCATCCCATTTCGCATTAAGCCGCTGTGCATATCCGTCAAGTGCGGCGACGGCATCCGATAGGTCGCCGATCTTTCCGCCGGCGACCTTGTCTTTGTCGCACGCTATCCCTTTCAGGTTCAAGATATCCGCACGCGCTTGTGCATATTCCCGCTCCAGTTGTCTCAGCTCCCGCTCTGCGTCACGAACGCGCCAGAGATATTCTTTTGCTGTCACGCTCTCACCCCTTTCCCTCTCGTCTACTCCCATAAGGCGTTTTCTGTTCTATCCGCTCAATGTAGGCAATGGATATCGGATACCCCTCCGCCGTATAGGTTCGATAGGATAGGTCTTTGATGATGCGGTAGCCTTTCGGCGCGACAAGCTCGGGGTTATACGCATCCGCCCGCGTCACCCGTTCTTTTTTCGGCTCGCGCCGCACGAGATTTCTGCTCGGTTGAATGCGCCCCGATTGGTCTGCGATTTTCTCTTTCGTAAAAATAATCCGCCATCTTTTCCGCATCCCGCAGATGCCCGCCGAACAGTTTTATTTCCACGTTGCCATGCGCGCCACGCTGCCTTGATCTTCTCTATCCACTTCATCGGCACGGCCGGTAAGAGGATATGCGCATGGGGACGGCCGCCGCCGTTTAGATTCTCCAGCACCGAGATGTATTTGGCGGGAACGCCCGCTTTTTTGTAGATGTCGCGGATCCTCCTCTTGAATCCGTCATTGAATGCTTTCGTAATCGTTTCCGCATCCATGAACGCACGGCACGTCAACGTTATGTATAGGGTCACCTGTTTCAAAATTATCGATGATGAGACGGAAAGCTTTTTCTGCACGCAGACGCCGATTCACGGCGGCGTGTCTCTTTCGTGACGTTCTGCTTTTTGCCCGCTTTTCTCTCGTCGTCGGATGAAGGGGAAGCGCACGATGCGAATAGTATTTCTTGATGATGCCAAATCGTCTGTTCTGTGACAGCCAGCTCGATTTCATATACATATGCCGCCCCGTTCCTCTCTGCTGCATAAATATGTCGGTGTTTTAATTCCTTAATCAAGGGAAAAGGGACTGCGCCCCTTGATTGAAATTATCTATTATAGAAGAAATCTGATCGTGATATCGAGAGTTCCCTCGCTTTGTTTTCTAGTTTATATATACGTCTCAGGATGGCGGGATCATCTTGCGGATGGCGGACCATTTTTACCATATCCGACGGGATTGCCGCGTGCACTTCGTCAAGCGTCTCTCGTCCGATGTAGATCATTGGTGACACATACGCCGCTTTTCCTCCATGCGCGATGATGTGTACTCGGGCAACGTATCCATGCGAAATCCTGCGGATGGTCGTACACCGTCATCAATGATGCTCGCCATGCGGCTTTTGCGTCCGCTGTCGACCAATCAGCCAAAATTCATCGTTCGTCAGTCCTGCATTCATCGTGCTCCTCCTTTGATGTGCCTGTTCTGTTCAGAAATTCATCGAGATAGTAGTTTGATGCCCGTGTGGATGGCGTACGCCTTTTTCTGCCCTGCATCCTGTGGATTTCTCCCATCCGGGACAAAGGATGATCGCCTCACAGCACGAGAGGAGTTCCAGAGCATCGGCGAGCGCCGTGCAAGTCCGCGTTTTCATCGCCAAACATTTCGAGCGATTCATAAAGCGGATATGCGGATGGCGGGCTTTCAGTTCGGCACCGGATGCGCTGCCCGCATCTGCAAGGTTCGCTTTCTCGTTACCCGTGAATGGATGAGATACATAATAACGCTTCTGCCGTGCCCTCCTTATGCAAATAATGCCTGTTCTAGCTGCTGTGCACTCTGCTCGTTGCAGGTTTTTCACGCTCTGCGCGTAGTAGAATCTTCAGCTCAATCCCGATGGCACGGCGTCCCATCTTGACTGCCTGATACGCCTCCGAGCCAATGCTCCGCGAACGGGTGAATACAACATCCCGGATTCGTCCACATCGTGACAGCGCGCTCAATCACTTGCGGTTGGAGGGGCGCAATGTGACGCTCGTCCGCTTCGTCTTGCGCTGTTCTTTTGGAGCGTATTCGACGGGTTAATGTCGTACCATACGCACTCCGCCCACTGCCGCCACTGTTTCTGAAATTCTTCGTCAGTGTGATGTACGGATTCGGGTTGTTTCGGCTTTCTGAATGTCAAGAGGTAGTCAGAATCCCCATGCGCGAGAGGCAAGAGTCCATGACCTGCTTCACTAGCCCGATCGCCTTCGTCCGCTGCATGGCGGTCACAGGGTCTTTGCGGATGGTGACGCGCGGCGTGTGCATGACAAATCCCGCCCGCTCGAAGATGCGTACAAGCGCCCCCGAAAAGTCACGGAGTCCAATCACGCCGTCCCGTTGCTTGCTGAGTGGCGAAATCCGCTGCAGTGAACACTCATACATCGCCCCGGCTGAGGATGCGATAGAGTTCCTTTGCTAAAAACGATGTCGTGCAAACTCCAAGCTACTACGGCAGTTTCCCATGTCTCTGTCACTGTTGCTGTAAGTATACAGGCTTTCAAACGGCGGCGAGAAAACGATGAAGTCCACGCTGTTTTCCGGCAATCCTCGTGCGACCTCCACGCAATCCCCGTGATAGATGTGCCACATCTCCCCCGCATCTTGCCCTAGTAGCTGACGTTTTCCGTTATCCTCACTTGTGCCGCTGATGGAATCAGCCATGTCGGTATTATCGCTGATCTCCCGTGGATTATATTTTATGGTCTGCCGTGCGGTCGATCGGATATTGTCCTTCGTGATGTTCTGCGTCACGGCGATCGTCCGCGCAGCATCTCCTCAAACTGCTTTTCCTTGCGCTGGATGTTCTGGGCGACCGCGCCTTCTGTGTCTGCCGTGATGATGCGCACGTCGACTGGATGCTCCTGCCCGAATCGCCAACATCGGCGCACGGATTGATAATACTGCTCGAAGCTGTCCGATAGTCCAACAAATGCCATTTTATGCAACGCTGAAAATTGGGTCCCATGCCGAAAATAAGCGGCTTACGATGAGAACGCCGAATCCTCCGGCGGCAAAATCCACCGCCGCCCGCTCTTTTACGTCCGGCTGATCGCTTCCGCTGATCTCGACGGCATCGGGGATAGGTGCTTTCAGTGCGTCGGCTTCGCTGTTGAGATTGCACCATACGAGCCGACTGATCCCGTGTCCGCGTTCACAAGCGCGGCACATTCCCGCGCCCGATCCTGCACGCTGTCCCGCCGCGCCTGTGGCGTTCTTGCAATGTCAGTGCCTCAATCGCAAAAAGCGCATCGGGCTGTCTCTCTGTGTGTACGGTGTGTTGTGATGTGATGGCGGCGAGGTTCTAGCGTTCTCCATCATATCCGAGGTCAGCGGGATTCGTGAGCATGACGCTCCAGCTTGCTACCCACTTCCAAAAGCCCTGTACTGCATGGCGTTTCAGTCGCCATTTTCTTGTATCTCCGCCATCATGAACAAAGAATGTGGCAAGTATCTCGTTCGAGGACAGACCCAAGAACTCGCAGTGATTGCTAGCTCCATGAGGTCGTTTGGCGCGGGCGTCGCTGTGCACGCGAGTCGGTACGGAATCTGTTGGCAGCACTCGATGAGCTGTGCGCGGATTTTCCCCGCCTGTGCCTTGAGGATTGACGATTCATCCAGTACCACGCCCAGAAATTTGAAAGTCGAAACGATCCATGCGCTCATAGTTCGTGATGTGATCCCGCCATCTATGACATCTTCCTGCGAGCGGCAATGATGGACGGTGATCGAGACTCCCCTCGGATATGGTCTGCTTGCTCACGGCGAGCGGCGCAGGATGAGAACTGTGCCGCCGATGTGACGCGCCCATTCAAGCTGCATGAGTGTTTTCCCGAGTCCCGTGCCCGCGAATATCGCCGCTTTCCCTTTTTCAGCGCTCAGAGTACGATGTCGCGCTGAAAGTCAAACAGTTCATCGCTGATCGTGATGTTCTCCACGTCGATTCCTGCGGCCGGCACAGTGATTTCTTTCGGCGCAGAAACTCCTCGCTATTTATCCATGTTCTTTCTCCTCAACATCAACCTCATTCATCCTCATCCCGAATAGCGTAATCTGGGCATCGTTTTCTTTGATTCGGTGATCATCCCGATCCACCACGCCATGACATCCGCGCCGGTTCCCATTCTGTTGGGAGTCCATCTTCTCGCGTTTTTCAATCATTCGGCAAAAATGCTTGCCTCATACATTTTCGCGAATTGTGGCCAGCGCCGCGCATCCCGCCTCATTCCTTTCGTCCCTGATACGGACAGCAGTGATACATCGAGACGGCTGAATCCTTCGTCATGATAAAGCAATATGGAACTTGATAAGCTCTGATGTACTCCCATACTTCCGCATCTGACCGAGTCAATGATCGGGTGCAGATACTTCTTACTCCGATGATTCCGGCATGTTTCGACCATCTGTCTTTTTCGCGCGTTTTTACAGATTCAGCATGGCGAACGCCTGTGATGACGAATCTCTTTTGCTCCTTCTTTGAGGACTTGGCGGCAATAGCGCACAGAGTCTAGTCGGACAGCATCCTCTTTTCGATGATCAAGTCCCACATGGACTTCTCTGGTTTTGTTGCGCCCTTCCCATGCTTCTGGATAATGTTCGCGGATGAATTTTACTAGTTCTGGTGGATCAACAGTCGTCACGTTGTAATGTGCGTCATACTGACGCCCGCTCTCTTGCAGAGATCCAGAACAACGCGCGAATCCTTCCGCCGCTGAACGCGACATAGTAACCTTCAGGCGGCTCGTAGAGCCGTGAGTCGATTCATCTGCGATGGCATCTGTCCTTCCCCATTAGCGCGTATTCTCAGCAGGACATCGTCGCTTACCTCCACGATCCGCCGAATCACATAGTCAGCGCACGGCTGCGCCATGCCGTTCGAGCCTTATAACGCGCATCGCTCCCGCCATCGGTGTATCCATCCTCTAACCCTGCAATCGCTCGCACTCCGTCGGCGTGAGGCGGCGCACGATGGCATACGATAGTGCGAGGTTTTCGCTGCCCCCACCATATGCGCCCCCCGATGCACGCAGAGTTGCGACTTTTCCCGCTTCGTATTCGCTATAGGACTTCGCTCCGTAGATGGTGGCGACCGCATGACGGTCAACCGTGTTCAGCGTATAGGATGTTTCCTCGAGTACGCCCTTCCCGTTGCCGCCATTCTCTATCTTGCGGTCGATGGTGTTTCCTGCGATGCAGTAGGCGTGTACCACGGGGACGATTCCGCCCGTTCCCATACGCGCGTTGAGCGTCGGGACGATACCATCTTTGACGGGACGCATGACCTCATCCGCGTGCGTCATGTCGTAGATTGCAACGTGCATCGCCTTCCCTGCGGTCAAGGTAGGGGCGCACTCTCGCGTATATCCAATGTTGCCTGCAGATGGTGCGGCTTTTCCGATGATTCCCGCCGCACGGACGAATACTGCACCGTTGTTTGACCCACGTCCTTCTCCACTGTAAACAGCCGCCATCTTACCGTTCTCATCGTAGATGCGTCTGCTCTGTACGTCCCACGGTGTCAACGCGCCTGACGTTCGAGCGCAATCCGCAGTTCCTCCGGCAGTTCCTTTCCCCGCTCTGCGCTCGCCGCAGTATCCCAGACACGCTTTCACTGCTCAAATAGTATTTCTTCTGCATCTTCCATCGGCTGCAAAATCCGCGACAAGAAAGATTCTACGGCGGCGTTGGGGCACTCCCCAATATTGCGCATCGAGGACGCGCCATGCGATTTGACACTGAGGCAATTCTGCCATTCCTGCGTTCGCCCATTTGCCGTTTTTAGGCATTGGAATCTCGGTCTGTCCGATTTCCTCAAGCTCAGCTCTAAAATCAGCTCCTTTGTTGCTTGAGAATGCCCCAGGGACGTTCTCTCACACAAAGAACCTCGGATACTTCTCTGCGGTACGCTCCCGCATTCGTCGAACAATGTCAACTGCTGTGCGGAATAAGCCACTGCGTTCACCACATAGCCCCTTTCTTTTTCCTGCGATGGATAAGTCCTGACACGGACTGCCCGCGCAGATGATGTCAACAGGCTCGATCTTATCAGGGTCAATCTTCGTGATGTCACCGAGCTGCTGCACGTCAGGAAAATGCCGCGCCGTCTGACAGAGCACAGGAATGACTCAATCTCGCTTGCCCATATGGGCGTAATCCTGCATGACGCGCCGCAAAGCCAGCCGCCGATACCATCAAAGAGACTGCCGAGCGTCATCGTCTCCACCGCCTCATCCTTTATAGTCCTCAAACCTCTCACAAGATCGGAATATGATCTTGTTGTTTGCCCACCGCTGCAATCGGCGCGTCTCTCGCGGCGCATTCGGCTTGTCATAGATCATGATGTATGGATCAGTATCCATGCTCGCGCAGCCGGTAGACGCGATGCAGATCCTCCGCGTGCGTGCTCAATAGTTCGTGGTAGATATATGCGGCGGCGGCGTAATCCCAGATTGACGTTCGCTCTGCGAAAAACTGAGAGTGTCGCGGGATGATTCGTCTCGCGGGTTGTCCCAGCGAAATGAATCATCTTGACTTTTGATCTCGTTAATCGCTTTGATGTTATCCTCTGTGGTAGCTGCGCGTCGGTCCTGTGCAAGTCCACCACGCACGCTCGCGGCGAGCTGTCGAGCAGTTCCATGTGCTCCGATGCGGCGAGGAGGTTCGGGTCAAAAGCAATTTGATGTGCGCTCTCCGTCCCAAAGGATGCTCAAGTCTGCCACTTTGCGGCTTGTCTGCCCTCCTTGTCTGCTACAATGCAGAACAGGCACGCAGCGGGCATCCGCGTGTCAGGGAATCCGTATGCTACATCTTGGATCCGCCTAAAAGTGAATAGTCTGGGCGGATGTTTTTCGACCTCTGGTGGCGATATGCGCCCTTCTCCTGATCCTGTGCCGCCGACTTCTGCGCCGATTGCGATCAGTTTCCGTGCGATTTCCCTGCTCTCGGAAAACACGCATGCGGCATAGAGCTTGTCGTAGCCGCCGAACAGATCGCCGCCGAGGAGAACGTCATCGGGTCGTAGCAGGTGGACGCCATCGCCTTGACGTTTGTGCCATGCAGACAGCTTCATCAAGACGAGATTCGGGGAAGTTATGCCCGTCTACGTCAACCAGTCCGACTTTCATCCACTTCCTCCACCAATACGAGCACAAGCGATCCGCGCGTTTTTAGCTGTCGCCTCCCCTCGCTCCATGCGCTATTACGCTCCTCTATTTTTCGGAGTGCGGCGGGACGGGCGCACCATTGCGCGGTTTTTCCTGCTCCGCCCGCAAAGCACGGCGATATCGTCCAGTGTTCCTCGCCGATGTAATCATCTCCGCGATGAGCGGCGTAGATGTTCCAGTTTCTCTTTGGGTGATAGTTCCCTTTTGCCACATCCGTCACGCTCCAATCCGCTCCAGCTCGTCGTCGAACTCTCCGCCATCGTCCCGCCGCCATCACCGCCATCAAAATCAAGGGTCTGCTGTGCGCGTTCGCCGTCGATGTACCGCCACGCCTCGCTCTCAAGTGCCTGAGGTCGTCCCCAAGCTCGCGGCTAATGCAGTAATCCTCACTGTCCACTTCGTTTTGCAGCCACTCCAGCCGCGCGAGCCATGATGATGAGCGGTGCCTTGCTGTATTCAAGTGATTTCTGCGCCGTAATGGTGATGTACCTGTTATCGTCTGTGTGTGATTCGGTGATTCCGCTGACGATGATTCGCTTTTCATCCCTTGTCAAATTCGCAGATGTTGATGACGTGCGCGACCATCGCAAGCATACGCTCTTTCAATTCCACGCGCGGCGGGTCTTTGCAGGTCATTGTGTACGCATCCCAGCTTTTAGTGGCTTCCTGATAGACTTCCCACCCGAAGAAATACTCTCCTTTCTTGGCTTTGATCTTTGTGATTCGCTTTTTGCGTTCCATCATGTTGCTCCCTCCTCTGCTTCAATGTCCGCCATCTCCTGCGCGACAATCTCCATGAGCGTCTCCACATATTCGGCGGCGGCGGTGAAATTTGCCGCTCCACGCGTGTTGTCCGCAACGGCGATGGCACGCTGTGCCGCTCCTGATAACTCTCTCTGAGTTCTTTCAGCTCTCCGTAGACCGCCATGATGGCGTATGCCTCCAGGCTTTGCGATGCGTATGGAAATCTGCGTCCTGCTCCTGCGCTGCCGCGTTCTCGCGCGGATATTTCGCCGTCTCTGATTCTTCTGGCGGCGGCTGCTGCAATGACAGCGTTTCTGTGGCGGGCTGTGTGTCCGCTCCTGTTTCAGTGTTTCCCGCGCCTTGACTTCCTCCACGTCGCGGATGGTGACCGCGCCCTCTGTGTGCAGTTTGTCCGCGATCTCGGACTGTCCCTCATCGGAGAGCCGCGATGAATCGTATGCGACACTCACGCCGATTTTCTCCTGCTCGAATGCTTCCTTGAGGTCTGAATTCGTGAGGTTGTTTGCAATCGCCGCATAGCGGGCAAGCTGTCCCGATGTGGTGTTCAGCATCCGCGCGACGGTCTCGCGAATCGGCGCGTCCATCTTCCCCTCGGCTTTAATCTGTTTGAGGATGTCAGTTGCCCGCTGTGCTTGTCGCATTTTCTCCGCATCCGTGAGCTGCCGCGCGGTACTGTTTGTGTAGATCAGCATGAGTTCGCGCATGTTTTCGTCTGCCTCGTTCTCAACGAGGGCGGCGATCTCTCGGAAACTCCGCATGCCCCTCTGCAACGAGGCTTCTGACATGCGAGATGACGGCGGTGTCCGCTGATAATCATGTAGCGGCCGTCTGCATCCGCCGCCTTGACGACGATATTCTGCAAGACGCGCCCCGCCATCAAGATGGAATCTGCGAGCTCGTCAATCCCCGCCATACTGTAATGATTCGCAGGGGTTTCGGGATGATCGCGTCAATCGGCGGGGTTTTTCACCTCGTATTTCGGCTTTGCCTCCCTTGCGACGCAGAGATTCACAAGGCGCCATCATATCGAATCCGCCCATCTTCATCGCTTCCTTCTGCGAGCGCGGTGCATGGATCGCCGATCATGGTGAGATATTCGTGCGCAGGCGTTTTATAGTCACGCGCCGCCAGCATCTGGGACTGGCATGCACCATGATCGGACGTTTGGCAAGGTGGATTCATCGACTTTCGCCGTCAGCTGATATGCGTCTGCATGAGCGATATTTCTCCATCTGTTTTCAGATATGCCGCGCCCTGCATTGACTTCGTTGCTACGATAGCTTGTGATGACGCATCCCCGGAAGGTCAACCGCTCGTTGAAGTATCCCGCACCTGCCGCACGCACTGAATCATCTCGTTCACCCGTCAAAGGTGAACTGATCCACCTGACGGGGATGATGACATCGTCACCTGCGGCAAGGGCGTTGATCACGCTCATGTTCTCGTCAGGTGCATTGTCAATGATGCAGTAGTCATATTCCTCCGAGACTTCCGCGATTGCGTTTTTGAGTCGCGTCTGCTGCGGGTGCATCGTGTCCATGAGGGACTGCCTTATTTGCACTGAGCAGGGTCGCTATTGCGGGGATGCAGTCAATCCCTGCGTGTATGCTCTCGCGGATGACATCTTTCACGGACTTCGCGCCCGTCATCGAGATCAGCGACGCTCGGATGGTCGTAGCTGTGTGCGCCGAAAAACTTGCTCGTATTGCCCTGCTTGTCATTGTCGATGATAAGCGCGCATTGATGAACCGCCGCGAGAACGTAAGCAGGGTTGACACTCGTGATGGTCTTTGCCAACGCCGCCCATGAGATTGCAGATATTGAGTACCCTCATGAATTCTCTCCTTCCCGTGGTTAGAACGGCTCATCCTTATATGGGTTCTCCATGTAGTCCAAGAACCAGATCACGCCGTCGAACTTGACACGGTACTTCTGGACATCCTCGGTGCGGATGTACTGCCGCCCTAAAGCGTTTTCATTCCGGCAAATACGCTCCACGGGATCGCTGAAATACTGATCGCCAATTCCTGCACATACCGCTGAGCTCCCATCTTGTGAAAGTCCTGAAGTGCCTGTGCCTGTGTCGGCGTGACTGCTTTGAATTACAGTCGGTCCGGTGTCCGTGTGTTTTGCCTCAAAAGCAATCATCCGATCATTGGCAATGCAGCCGATGAAGTCCGGCTGTGCGCGGGCGGTGAATCGTACCGTTGCGATTCCCTGTGCGCGGTTCTTTTTGAGCACGCGGAACGGCTCAGGTACTTTGATGATGTTCGCCCGTCCCTGATCGTGATAGGCACGGCACGCGGCGAGGATCATCTGCTCATGCAGTCGCCCTCGTCCGTTACTCATCGCTGCTCTGTATCTCCGGGCGGCGATTTCGTTCTCACGCTCCATGACGTACTTTTCTTTTGCATATTTCATTCTCCCGTTCGTTTTCCGCGTGTGGCAGGCAGTATCCACTCGTGTGTTTTTGAGCGGAAATGCTATAATATTTGTGTACGATTTACATAGTTTCCACTCGTTGGAGCTGCCCTTCCTTTCTGGAAAAAGGAAGGGTTTTCTTCTCCCTCATCGACGTACTGGACGCACGCCCACGCATCCGCGCACGCAAGGTGCCGACTACGAACGGCATGACTTCGCCTGTGTCGGTATCGATCAGGGCGTAGTCCCCGTTCTCGTTCTGCGTGTCCCCATGATGTATTTCGGCGCGTCGCGCTGCAGAACGAGTCTCCGTTGCGCGGGTGACAGCTTCCACCACGCTGGATCGTCTGATTTGATCCCCGGCACGCTGATCGTCTCGTCGTGTCGGATGAGTTCCGCGACGGTAGATGCCCGCCATAGGTTCTCCTTGTCGCTGTGGCTGTAGATGAGTCGCCACTCTCTCATGTCGATTTGCTCCGTTTCTCTGTAAGTGCACCGCCAGAAATCCGACTTATGATATTCGCATTCGATGCAGTGTCTCTCGCAGACGTTTCCGCGATAACGGCGGCAGACAACGCCCGTCATGTGTCTGTGGTGGCAGACCGGGCATAGGTTGTCGTTATAGATCGTCGAAAAACTCCTCTGTATGCCGACGTTTGTGCATCTGCTCGCGTTCTCGTAGGAAGCGCTGCTTTGACCGTGACCTTCATTGCGTTTCATGCTCCCGCGCATCGGCGCAGTTCGATTGCCACGCCGATGACATAGCCGACGCCAGAGTGCCGCGCCGAGGACGAACGCCCATCCCCACGGATAGAGGAACGGCGTGCAGCTCGCGATCCGCTTGTAGATTCCCCATGATCGCACCTCCTCAGACGATGTGATTCCGTGCGATCACGTTGCCAAGTTCGGCGGCTTCCTCGTCGGTGAGCGTGACGCCCTTGTGCGCACGCGGCTCTTCCCCAGCTCACGCGACCAGCGTCGCAGATCAAGATTTTGCGGGGCGTCCGCTGTAGCTGATGCGGTTGAGTTCAAGCGTATACTTGCCATCCGCACTCTGACTGATGATCGCGGACGCTCCGTGACTTCACTAGCTAAAATCTTTTCATTGTGTGCTCCTATTTCATTCATCCGGCGGCCGCGCCGCCCGCTCGCTCATATTCTCCACGCGAGGGCTTGGCGGCTCGCGCCGCTCAGCGTGAGCGATCACTGTGAATATTCTTGCCGTCCTGCTCTGCCTTGAGCTGATAGAGCCGCGTCATAATTGTCGCGGGTTCGCGTTGATGAGATTCGCGTTCATGCACTCCTCCTTTCGTTTTATGTTATCCGACTCTATCTCGCCATCTCCTCGCCGTGCTATAATGAGCATGAAAGAGCTGTTCACCATGCGATTGAAACATTGATTGTCTCCGTGACATCCTGCTATGTATTGAGAGTCGCAGACTGCCGCCGCCCTGCTGTATTTGTTGATATGGATTCCGTTGCTCAGTTGGCGACCACCTCGGCGATCATCCGAAACCGCCGTCCTATCAGGAGGAATTTCTTCACGCCTACAACAGTAATGAAATCATGTACCATCTGAAATACTGCTTTCATGCCGGACTGATTGAGACAGATCGTCCCCAGCGGAATGCAGTTCATCGTTCGTGACCTCACGCCGGCAGGTCATGACTTTTTGTCAGATATCCGTAGTAAAACCGTGTTTGAAAAACAAAGGAGATTGCAACGGAGTACAGGCACAATCCATCCCGTCCATTCAAAAAATCGCCTCATCGGTCATTAGCGCCATCATCAAGTCTCACTCGGATCTCTGACAGATTACTTCTTTTGCGGCATCTCAAACTCCGCCTTGCTCCGGATGCGATGCCCTGCTCTCCACCCAAAAACATATACGCCGCAGAGCATTCGATGTAACGATGAACTTGAGCAGAAAGTAGAAAGCGTCATTACAAGCAAAAAGCCGCGCAGACCACCTAATGCGTCCATCTCCTCACCTCCTCGCCCCTATGCGGGCTGTTTTCTTTGCCGCCATCGGCGGACGTATAAACGATATGATTGAACGGTTTAAGAGAACGTCGCTTTATAGGGGAGATAGCGCAAAAGACCCAGTCATACTGCCCACCGACGAAATCGGGTGACAACCTATGACGCATATCTAACCCCTATGGCATTTTGCTTTTCGTGGGATTTGCTTGTAAATCGCGGATCCTCTGCAGCCTCTTCCACATGAACAGCCCCATCTGCAAGGCAAGCCACCCTGCCACGGTGACGTTGATAAGCGTGAGACACCAAAAACATCAATACGAAAATACATAATGTTCCATCTCCAGGAGGTTACCTCCATATCTCAATCCACAGCCCGCTCATGCGGGCTGTTTTCTTTCCGCCATCGGCGGCGATGCTCGATGTTGCTCTCCTCCTCGCCGTGTTATAATGAGTACGGAAAGGAGGTGAGATTATAAATAAATGCAACGATTCGCTTTAAGAATGGTACTGTGATTGATGTTAAAAACGACTGCCATCGACGTTTATAACTCAAGAAAAAGCGAGTACCCTTTCAGGCGAACTCATAGAAACTGTCAATCTGAATCCTAGCTCATATTCCTTTATTGGAGAAAGTGAATCAGTTTCGGTTTCTGGGATAGATGTTCTCTGTGTTCACTTTTTCTAAAAGTTAATCAAAGACATCTTTAACTTCCACGCAAAGCTCACAGTTTATGTTTGCTTCGCGTATTCTTTTAATAATCTCCTGTGCGATCTCCCATGCGTTATCATAGGTCTTTATCTCAACTATAATCTCATTGAGGTGTCCAGACTCCTCTTGATTTTCTCCATCTCCTCACCTCCCTCGCCCTATGCGGGCTGTTTTCTCTTGCCGCCATCGGCGCGGTATCATCCGCCACTTTTGCGCTGCGTCCGACCTCAAGCCCTTTTGCCATCAATGAGCTCATTGGTCGTGACAATATGTGCCTCATACTCATCCGCCGCCTCGAAGATATAATGACCGCTTGCCATATCACGACGTTCACGATATAGAAACACTGTTTCCGTATCGCCTTTTTATCAATGACAAGCGTCAACGTCTCCTGCGGATTCCCTTTCTTCTGTATCGCAGTTTCCATCGTAGCGCATCTCCTCCCGACCGCTCTACGCGGTCACTTTTTACTCTGACGGAGCAGTGTGCAGTGCCTGCGTTGTCTGTGCCTTCTTCGTGTTTTCAAGCCGCACCTGCATTCCGTGGACGAATGCCGCCGTGGCAATTTCGATGCGCTCGCGGTCGGTCGGTGTTCCCTGCCGTGCTTTGCTAATAAGCGCTAGCAAACATTTGTTTCTCTCCCATTTCTTTCACCTCCTTACAAAAGCATTACTTATTACTGTTTTATTTGTTTATTTTCTGTATTATATTATTTTACTATAAAGGCAAGTCCTTTTTTGATAAAAATATTGCTTTTTACTATTTTTGTATGTTACTATCTTTGTGAAAGGAGAGTTGGATTGATGAAATCAACGACCTCAAACTCATCCGCAAATCTTTAGAAATGAATCAAACAGTTTCGGCGCAAAAATCGGATTGAGCCAAACAAGCATAGGACTTTATGAAAAAGAGCTCACGCGACCTCACCGAGCGAATCATCGCGCAACTTTGCCAAACGTACAGCGTCAATGAAGATTGGTTGCGCACGGGCGAGGGCGAGATGTTTGTTGATGATACGCCCGCGCTGATTGAGCGCATGAAGGACGAACTCAATCTTTCTGAACGTGAGATTGAGATGTTGACGATTTTCCTTGATTTTTCCGCCCGAGGCGGCAGCAGGTACTTGACTTCGTGGATGACTTCGCCGCAAAGCTCGCCGCGCACAGAGCGCAGGAGCGCATAGCGGACGCGTTGCCCTCCGCCACCGCGACGGATACCCCCGCCCCTTCGCCGCTCGATATGGCGAGATTGACGCCGAGGTCGCGGCATACCCGCGCCGAACTCATTGATGAGAAAAAGCGGCGGCAAGGTCATCGGCATCCACGTCTACGCACGCCGCAAAAAAGGCATAAAAAAAGACCGCCCATAGGCGGTAAGAAGGATGTTCCCCGAAAAGGTGCATGTTTACATTTTGTACGGCAGCCGATATGCTTTTGATTAAGGAGGCGGTCACGCGAGACTTTTTCAGTAATGTAAAGTCAATGATGCGGGGAAATGAAGTCTGCAAAAAAGGATTTCCGGCGCGATGATGACGCCGCCCGTTCACGTATTGACGCTGTTAGAAAGGACATGGAAAAATGGACACTTCCGGGAACGGTCAAATGGAATTCGAACAGAAAACCCAACTGATTGATATTCTCTACAAGGATACGTACCGAATTGATTCATATATTGCCCAGTTGCTAGACGGAGCCGTGCGGAGTGTGAAGATCAAGACAACACTTCTCACGGCTCTTCTCATCGATGAAGGGCGGTATCAGTTTTTTGTCCGCTAATTTTGGGAAAAGCAATCTTTCTTCAGCACTAAGAGAGTACAGTATTGACCCACATGACCATAATGTGATTAGTCTGCTCTCAAGTCTTGATTTAGAGCGGCTCGATGCAGCTCACCCACTGATTGTGTGGTCGACTGGTACATCTTCATTGCCGTCTCGCGATACGGAATTTCAAAGGAATTTGAAACTTTTGGTTCTGCAATGTGGCTAAAAACAAGGCTTTTGTTTCATACCGGCTCTGCTCCATCAACGAGAAAGACATAAAAGAATTTGTTAAGATTTTTGATTTTTATCGAAAATAATTTCGCTGAATATCGAGGATGGAGTGCTCTCTTGATGACGATACGGTCATTCGAGGATTCTTAAAAATGACTATCTCTTGATGGACTACCGTGATATTGTATCTATCTACGGAACTGTGTTGCCCGGACAGTGGAATGTCATCAGTATTGATTGATGACAGTCCTTTGCTCCTATGTCCACAAAGCCAAATGAGAGGCGCTATGGACGCTATGGCTAAGGCTGCCGAGTTTCTATACAATGATAGCGGCGAGCAGCAGTTTAATATTGCGCCGATACTCATCTATCAGAATTAAGTAAGTAGCGGTCACTGCGGCGAGATTCCCCCGCTATTCCTGCCGCACCACTCGACATGGACGAGATAGATGCCGAGGTCGCGGCATATCGCGCCGAAGAACTCGTCGAGGAGAAAAAGCGGCGGCAAGTCATCAGCGTCCCGTCTACGCCGCCGAAAAAGACATAAAGACCGCCCGTAGGCGGCAGGAAAACATTTTGATGGATGTTCAGCTACTCCCAGCACTAAAAATTCATCAATGCAGCCAGATCGTATCACGCAACAGCGAATAAAAGAAGAGTTGACGGTCTGCTCGAAATTCCACCCAAAGGCGATATCAAAGTAATGCAGGGGCAGCCCGCTGGAACGTATCAGCTACGTGTGGAAAAGTACCGCATTGTTTATGAAATCATATCGGATCCTTGCGTATCCTCAACATTGGATCTCGTGGTGATATTTACAAATAAAGGAGGCTATGACATGACCGCCAACTGAACAGAGATGCTGCGTCTCTATAATTTCCTGCCGAAAGTCGATCAGGACTTTGCACTCGCGTTTATGAAGAAACTCGTGCTCGCATGGGACCGGATTTTACAAAAGTCACACCAATGGAACGCCTCGACGGAAAGTGCTCGCACCGACTTTGAGAATGGTCATGCTGTACGCATGGAGGATATTGACTGGAAATAACCGGATAACCTCGAAAAATAAAAACCGCCCGCGCTGACAACGCGAACGGCTCTTGATTGGACGGTCGATACTGACAATATCGCCGCCCTGTCGAAACACCATGAAGATGCTCCGAAAATGCAATTTCATTATAGCACCTTCATGGCGTATTTTCCATACGCAATTTTGGAGTGTATTTTTATGCCAAAACAGTGCGGCTCTCTATATCCGCGTCTCCTCCGAGGAACAGGCGCGGCACAGGCTCTCCCTCGGCGACAGCGCACTGATCTGCTGAACTATGCGAGAGGAACATGGTTGTTCGGTGGTTGGGATCTATGCCGATGAAGGTGTGAGCGCACGCAAGGCGATGTCACGCCGCAAGGAGCTGCAGCGGATGCTTGCCGATGTTGAGGCTGGACGTATCGACATTATCATCATCAAGTGTCTTGACCGTTGGTTTCGCAATGTCGCGGATTTCTACAAGGTCAAGAGCGTCATCGGACGCTTGCGGGGTCGATTGGGTATGCAGTCGTGAGGACTATAATACGACGACGCCGAATGGGATTCTTATGCTGAATCTCAAGCTCTCAATCGCACAGCATGAGAGCGATCCAGACGGAAGCGCATCCGGTATGTGTTTGAGGGAAAACGCGCACGCAGGCGGTTTTATGCAGGGTCTAATTCCCCTAGGGCTAAAGGTTGCAGATGGCTATTTCGCGAGGGATGATAAAACGGCGCCGATTGTTGAATGTGCGTTCAACCATATTTTGAGTGGCGGATCTACGCGCTCTTTGGTGCAGGTTCTTTATGATAAGTTCGGGCACAAGATCACCAAGGCGGGACTGTTTGACCTTCTGCGTAATCGTTCTTATATCGGTGAGGGTGTACGGCATTCCTGATTATATGTTTTCGCTGATTCCTCATGACGTTTTCTTTCGGGTGCAGGAGATTCTTTCGCGTAATACAAAGTATACGCATAGTGGCAGGATCTATTTATTCTCCGGACTCCTCCGGTGTCCTGACTGCGGTAGGAATTTAGCGGCATATCGCGGGCGACGTGTGAATAGCGACGGGGAGCGGCGTTTTCAATATCAGTGCGGCTACCGTGTCAATCGCTCAATGCCCGGCTGTCATTTTGCGCGCGGTATGTACGAGGATAAGATAGAGCAATATCTGCTCAATAATATTCAATCATTGATTCGAGAGCATATCATCACGATGGAGTCGTTCTGTGGTCAGCAAGAGAGGAACGCCCGGAATCAAAGATAGACGCGCTCAAGGCGAAGCTCTCACGGCGAGGATATATATATCGCAGGCTTAATGGATGAGACAAATATGCAAAAACATACAAGGAGATCACACAGGAGATATCAGAGCTCTCAACGCTCGTCGCTCGTTCGCTGTCTATCCCCTCCGCCCTTCGCGAGGTTGCCGATGATAGGGATTTTCGCGGCACCTATGAAAGTCTCGCGAGAGAACAAAGCAGCGCTTTTGAAGTCCATTATCGCCTCGATTACGTTCGATGATACTCCTGATACCCGTGGTAAGGGCGCCTATATCCCTATATCGGGTTACTTTTTATAACAAAATGTCCCATGTAAGGAAGGTTAAACATTCGTCTCGCGTGCGCAGCGCGGCGAGCATAGTGGAGCGCGGGGCGGTACGCCGCCCGAGGACGCAACTCCCGGCAGGTCACGCGCCGCATGGCGAGACGCAGGAAGCTTCCGCACTCATCGCGCCCCTCCACTTTCCCCGCGCATCATGACCGTGCGCCCGAGAAAAGCCGATCAACCCTGAGGCGATATTGCTCGTCAGCTCCGCGCTCCCATAGAACACCGAGAATCGCGACGACGCAGCCCGTCCCGACCATCCAGTCCACGCGGCGAATGGTTTCGCATAAAATCTCCTTTCCTGTCTACATATCTCTATCGAGTAGTTGCTGTGAGACGAGAAAAAGGAGTGGATTATATTGATCGTTTTTCGGATGGACGGAGGAGGATTGCCCTCTCGGTCCTCGTACCAGAGAATGGGCGCAGGAGCGCACTGCACAGTTCTCGCCCTCGTCGGGGCCCTTCTCGCAGCGCCCTTTCTGCACACGCAGGGGCAGCTTCCAATCTGTGTCTGGTGAGTCGATGATCTCACCGAGATAGGACTTGCGCGTCACGATGCCGTGCAGTGCATCCGTCGCGCCTCCGTCGGGCAAAATCGATCTCGGAGGGACGGCTGGCGAGTGAGATCGCAGGCACGCTGCGCAGCTCCTCCGGCGGCACAAAGGAAGCATCCAGCGGATGTCCTTCGAGGACAGGCCGCCCATCCTGCCACGATGCCTTCAGGAAGTTCGGAGGCCGATAAAGCTGAAAACAAATTTATTGACCGGATGGTTATAGACGTTGAGCGGCGTATCGATTTGCTGCATGACGCCATTCTTCATCACGGGATGTAGTCCGAGGCGCCGTACCTCCGACTGGTCATGTGTCACGTAGATGATCGAAGCCATACTTCATCTGCAGCTCTTTGATCTCAAAGCGCATCTCCTCACGCAGATGTGGGTCGGGAGACTCGAGGCAGCTCATCGAGCAACATGACGTCTGGATTGATCGCAAGGGCTCGGGCGAGTGCCACGCGCTGTTTGCCGCCGCCCGAGGAAGTCCGGGCTTCCTTCCGCTGCCGACAGGAGATTCGTCGCCTTCAGCGCCTCGGTGGTACGCTGACGGATCTCCGTCTCCGGCAGCTTTCGGATCTGCAGAGGAAACGCCCATTCTCATAGACCGACAGGTGCGGCCAGACGGCAAAATGCCTGAAACACCATGCCAAGTTCCGCTTCTCAGGCGGCGAGATGGTGATTTTTCTTCGGTGAGGAGAGCAGGCGGTCGCCGACCACACTTCCCCCTCGGAAGGTCCTCGAATCCTGCCACCATGCGCGCGCGTCGTTGTCTTTCACGCAGCCCGACGGACCAAGCATGGAGAAGCAGCTGCCTTTTCGATCTCAAAAGATTGTGATCGACGGCGGTGACGTCGCCGAATCGTTGGTCGCATCCACTAAACGCGCTACGACATACCTTACACCCCCGCCTTTTTCGTGGGAAAATGATTGATGATCGTCTGACCGATGATGATGATGATGACGCAATGCCGCCAGTGCCGCCGACGACGACCGTCTCACCGTCCTCGTTCAGCGTATAGATCGCGACACCGATGGTGCGCGTCGTCGATGCATAGAGCATGATCGATACGGTCAGCTCACGCAGTGAGGGCAGAAGATCAAGAAGAACGCGGCGAACATCCCGGCCGCACAAGCGGCAGGACAACATCGCGCAGTGACTGCCACATCGTCGCCCCGCAGGTCCGCGACGCCTCGACGAGCGAGTCATGCACCTGCTCAGCGCGGCGGAGTTGCTGTGAGAGAAAACGCCATGGCGGGCGATGTAGGCGACCAGATGATCCACACTGTATTGTGAGGTTAATGCCGAGCTGCCGCTCCCGCGAGGATCACGCCGAGCGCAATAACCGATCAGGGAGCGGAGAACGGCAGCATGCCGAACTCGAGAATGCCCTTGCGCGCACCTTCATCTTGACGATGACATAGGAGATCGCGACGCCGGCAAACATGGTAATGACTGCCGCCGTGAAGCGAGCGTCACACTGTTGAAGATCGCATCGCGCATATGACCTTGTAGTCGAACAGGATGGTTATAGTTATCCAGCGACAGATTGCTGAGTGCAAACGAAAAGCCCATGGGTTTTGAGACTGCCGACCAGGAAAATGACGGCCGTCGGCAGAGGATTGTAAAGGCGATATACGCGAGGCAGAAGATGAGGGCGGATGGCGCAACCGCAGATTTCAGCTCCATGGGGCGAGCTCTTGCCGCCGATGATCTGATAATGTCCCGAGCCGAGGATCTGCGCTGCAGCCAGATGATGAACGCCGCCGTAACAAGCAAAGCCCGTAGCGAGCACGGTTCCCGTACGGATCGCATCGAAACTGCCGCCGCTCTGATGGATGCGCTCATGAGATCAGCGTCAGGATAATATAGATGCCGTTCTCGATGCCGAGGACAGCCACCGTGCCGAAATGCGCCATCGAATAGAGCATGATGAGAAGTGCCCCGAGAGAATACTCCGGCAGGACAAGCAGGATCGTGATCTTTCGTGTGATCATGAGCCCCGCGCCCGAGATGCGCGCCGACTCCTCGAGCGTCGGATCCGTCACGCTCAGAGGGCGCGCACACCTGAATGAAGACGAGCAGGAAAAGGTGCATGATCTCCGCCGCTGATCCCATAGTAGGTGTAGATGTTGAAGATGGGGCCCGAGAAGCCAGGAAATGATCGATAAAGAATTGATTGATAAAGCCGGCGTTCGGCGGGCAGCATCTTCACGCGAGTGCACCGATAAAGGACGGCAGCATAAAGGGGAGACGAACATTCGCTCGCCACAAAAAGGTCTTGTGCGGCAAAATCCGTCGCGTGACGAGCCACGCGAAGAACGATCCGACGATCGTACTGCCACCGTGGTGCAGGAGGCAATGATGAGGGTTGAGCAGTGCCTGATACGTCTCAGGCTCGCGAGAATATCCAGCGCACTCGAAAAGTTGAACGACCCGTCCACCCAGAGTGCGTTGAAGAGTCAGCAAGACCGGGAAGGCCACCACTGACCGAATGGCATAGCGGGAACAGGATACCTACGCGCCATCCAAAGCTCTGGGGACGACTCACAGCACTCGTTTGCCCACCTCGTCTTTCAGCTGATGCACTGGGCCGAGCAGGCTGAGAACTTTCCGCCGACACGGATCTCCGGCACGAAACATCAAATCATCGCTGATGGCACGATGCGTCTCAATACTCGTGCGCAGATGCGTCCCATCGATCTCGATCAGATAGTCCATCGTCGCACCGAGGAAGTTCGCGCGGCGCACGATCCCGCTCAGTCCGTCTCCCGTACGAGGGAGCATGACGTCCGACGGACGAGGACCTGCCGCCCAATGATCAGCGTCCCCTCCGGCAGCTCAGCGTCGATGCGCTGCGTGCCGTCACCGACAAAGAAAGATCCTGCTACGCCGTACCGGGAAGAGAAGTTCGCAATCCCGTGAAGTTAAACACAAAAGGGATTCGCGGCCTACTCAAAAGATCTCCCACGGCGTACCGATCTGCTGAATGCCGCCGTGCTCATCCGCAGATCGCTACGCGGTCGAAATCGCGAGCCCGATCTCCTGATCGTGCGTCACGTAGAGGACAGTGACATTCAGCTTTTGCTGCAATGCTGTGATCTCAAAGCGCATCTCTCGCGCAGATTGGCATCAGATTCGACAGCGGCTCATCGAGGAGCAGGGCGAGGGCTTGCCGACAAGCGCACGTGCGAGTGCAACGCTGCTGCTGGCCGCCGAGGCTCCGAGCGGCGGGCGTTTTTCCAGCCCGCTTCATCCCGACGATCTCCACCATCTCCATCACGCGCGTGCGGATCTCGTCCTTCGGACGCTTCACGCGATCTTGAGCGGGTGGGCAACATTGTCAAAGACCGTCATGTGCGGCCATACCGCATAGTCTGAAAGACCGAGCCCGATGCCGCGGCGCTCCAGCGTATCTCCACCTGCTCTGCGGGGTCAGTAACAGGTGTATCGTCAGATAGATCCTGCCGCATCGGGGACTCAAACCCCTGCAATCAGGCGAGCAGCACTGTTTTCCGCAGCCCGAAGGCCCAAGCAGGGGTAAAAGCACTCTCCCTTGCGTATCGTCGGTGACAAATCGGCTGCAAGACATGGTGATCGCCATAGCTTACCTGACGCCCTCCACGGATAATATCCATAAAGCCCTCCTCCCACGGCACAGGGTACCGCACTATATTTTCGTGCATCCCCCCATATACTAAAAAGGGCGGCGGAATGAGACTGTTTCATTCCACCGCCCTCACAGGACTGACCGATTTCGCAGCTACTTCCCTACCGATAATCTCTGTGAACTTCTTGATCGTCTCCTCTTTCTGCGGGAGGATCTCCGTATAGTTCACCTTAATGGCGCGCTGGAGCGCCTCTGCCGGCTTCGGCAGACCGAACTTCTCCGGCATATCGACATCGTTGCGGACAGGAACGGTTCCCTCGTTGGCGATCATCTGCTGTGCCTCACTGCTCAGCAGATAGTCGACAGGCTTTTGGCCGCATCCATGTTGTTTTGAGTTCGCCGAAGGATCGCCACGGGGCTCGGTGCGACGAGCAGCTCGGGCGGATAGGCGAGCGACATGTTGCGCATGTGACCTTATTGTTCGTGATGTAGTCGCGACGCAGGCGCAGCGAGCTCGCCCGAGGTGTCATCAATGACCTGTCCCGCGCCCTTGCCGATGCGGGTCTGGTTCGCGGCCAGTTTTTCAAAGAACTCCCAGCCAAACTGCTTCTGCAGGAGCGCAATACTCATATATGACGTTCCCGAAAGAGCGGGGTCAGCGATGCCGAATGCATTCGTAAACTCCGGCTTCGTCAGATCACTCCTGCGTCGGAGCAGTCAGGGATCTTGTCGCTGTATGTGGGTGATGCCGAGCGTTCGAGACGCGCCGCCGTGAACGTGCCGTCATAGTCATCGAGCAGTTCACAAGCTCATCGAAGACGGTGGGCAGTAGTTCTCCAGCACGCCGTCTGCCTTCATCTTATAGAAGTCGGGCACTTCACTCGTCAGATCCGTCCGCGAGGATGCTAGTCCCGCTCAGTTTCTCCGCCGCGATCTTTGCCATCAAGCTTGCGCACCCGCCGACTGATGAGTCGACCTCGATGTCGGATGCTCTCTTAGCGACCCTTCGACGATACGCCGATCAGCGACTCCTTCATCGACGTGTCAGATGACCAGCTTGTTCTTTCCGTCGCTCGCAGCATTCTGCTGCGGAGCCACCACATCCCGCTGCGAGCAGGGTGCACTAACATCGCCGCCAGACGGTGAGAATACTCCATTTTTCTCATACATTCACCTCATTAAATAAACAGCCGCTCCACGCATTCTCCTTTCCCCATGAACGAACGAGAACCTCATGAAAGAAATTTGGATACGTCAATTCTCGACCTCACATTATATTCCGCCTTCTCTTCTGTCAATTAGCACGATTTGCATTTTTAGCAAGCACTGATGACATAAAAGGCATTCATGATGCTGTAAATTTCATCCATATACCAAAAGAACTGCTGCACAAAAGCTTTCCAGCTTCGTACAGCAGCCATTCCATTGCTTCATAAACCGCCGCCCGCGCTCGGGTTTCTCGAAATAGCGGCGCGTCTCGTGGACGACGACGCCGGAGAGGGCGATAGAGCGTGATGAGTTCGGGATCGCCAGTGAGGCCGTTGACGATGTCGGCGAGCCCAGATCGCCTCGAGTTTCAGGAAGGCACCGCAGGCGATGAGCGCGATAAAGACGAGGCGGTACGGCAGGATCGCACGCACGCCCGCGAGGTAGAGGATGGCGCGCTCGCCGTAGTGTTCCACCGAGGATGGTCGTCAAAGGCGAAGAGGGCGGGTGAGATGGTGAGCAGTGCGCCGCCGATGTGCCCGTACGCGCCCGTGAATACCGCGCCCGTCATCGCCGCGCCCGCCGTGTCGCTCTGCCATGCGCCCGTGAGGGACGAGGACCGAGCGCCCGTCATGGTGCAGATGATGATCGTGTCGATGAAGGTTGCCGTCATGGAGATCAGCCCCTGCTCGCGGCTCCTTCGTCTTTGCCGCCGCCGCGCGGCAATCGGCGCAGGCCGAGACCGGACTCATGGAGAAGACGCCGCGCGCGTGCCGTTCTGCATAGCCATCATGATCGTGGAGCCGCGCAAAGCCGCCGCTGCCGCCGTGCCAGGTGAATGCCCGTCGAGGATCAGGGCCGATCGCCGCGGGGATGCCGTCGATGTGCATCACGATGATGCCGACGCTGATGACGATGTAGAGACCGCCATAAAGGGAATGATGCGTGAGGCCACCTCGGCGATGCTCGAGGCCGCCGATGGTGATCGCCGCGATCAGCACCGTGAGGGCGATATCCGTCACGAGACGCGGCAGCCGAAGGACAGCTCCGCCGAGTCCACAATGGCGTTGACCTGCGGGAATGTCCCGATGCCGAAAAGGCAACGCGGCACTGCCGCACATGCGAAAAATCCGCGAGGCGGACGATATTTCTCCCCCATGCCGTGACGGGATGTAGTACATCGGGCCGCCAGCAATGTCGCCGCGCTCGTCGGTCGTTACGGTACTTCACGGCGAGCAGTCCCTCCGCGTGCTTCGTCGCCATGCCGAAAGAACGCCGCCATCCACATCAGAAAGGTCGCCCCGGGCCGCCGACCTTGACCGCCGTCGCGACACCGACGATGTTTGCCCGTGCCGATGGTCGCGGCGAGCCTCGACGCAAAGTGCCTTAAAGCTCGACACGTCGCCTCTCTCCGCGGTTTTTCGCGCGCAGGATGAGCGCGAGCGCACGCGGCAGGCGGCGCACCTGGACGCGAGAGACGCAGCGTCGGCATGATGCCTGTCCCACGAGCGGGACGATGAGCGGTGCTCCCCAGAGGAAGGAGTCCACCGCATTCGAGTACGGGAAGAAACGATTCCATACAAGATCCCTCCGAAAATAAAAATATGCGCACATTTTGCCATGATAAAGCACTAAATGTCTATGGAATCTGTATGATACAGGAATCAGTGTCCCCCACCACCGCGCGCGGTCCCCTCTCACGTCATACGGGGAGACTTCGAGGAGTAACGGCATAGTAGCTTCCCCGCCTACAGGGGAAAGTGCACGAGCCGAAGGGATGCCCCACCACCGCGAGCGGTCCCCTCCCCGTCATACGGGGGCTTCGAGATAACGGCATGTGCTTCCCCCGTCTACGGAAAGTGGCAAACCAACGAGCCGAAGAACACTCCGTCATTGATACTGATATCTTCATTTTACATCTGCGGCGAAATGGCGTACAATATGTCATCACGAAATGGGAAAAGGGGTGGGACGATGCTCCTGGTATCGGAATCATCGCCAACGTCGCCGCCATCGCGCTCGGCGGCCTCCTGGGGCTCGGCTGCGGCCGCTTTATCGCGGAGCGCGTGCAGGAGACGCTGATGCGCGCCTGTGCGCTCGCCGTGATGTTCCTCGGGCTCGGCGGCACGCTGCGACGATGCTCAGTGCCAATGCGGACGGGCAGCTCGCGCTCGGCGGCGTCTACATGATGATCACGAGCCTCATCGTCGGTGGTCTCATTGGCGAGCTGCTGAACATCGAGGCGCGCATGACCGCGTTCGGCGCGTGGCTGAAACGCGTCTCGGGCAGCGCGGGCGACACGCGGTTATCGACGGGCTTTGTCACCGCCTCGCTCACGGTCTGCAGTCGGCGCCATGGCGGTCATCGGTTCGATCAATGACCGCCTGCTCGGCGACCCGTCCGTCCTCTTTACCAAGAGCGTCCTCGACGGCGTCATCATCATGCTCCTCACGGCGACCCTCGGCAAGGGCTGCATCTTCTCCTCCGTCTCCGTCGGGCTCTTTCAGGGGGCGATTTTTCGCTCTCGCGGGCCTCCTCGCACCCTATATGACGGACAGCGCCCTCGCCGGGCTCAGCTGCGTCGGCAACATCCTCATCTTTGCCATCAGGACAGATCTCCTCGGCCTGCCGAATATCCGCGTCGCGAATTTCCTCCCCGCCCTCGTCATCGCCGCCCTCTGGGGGATGGGGTGAGCCCATGCGCTGCTACCGTACGTTTCGTCGGACCGCTGTGTCCTCAAAGCAGAAATACTCCGGGTGATGACGGGACTGGGTATACTCGAACTGGATGCCCTCGGCATTGTAGGTTCTCCATGACCACGGCCAGGCAGTTGTAGTCCCCCATTTCCAGCCAGCGCATATCCAGCGACCGGCACGCTCACCGTCATGCGCCGGCGGCTGGTGACGATGGTCATGCCCAGGACGTTTTCGATGTGGTCATAGATGGGTGCGCAGCGATCTCGGGGTGAGATCCGGGCACGGCCTCACCAGGGAACAGATTGATATCGAATCAGGGCTTTCCCCTCCAGATATGAATGCGGCGCACGTCGTGAATGGCGCTGCCGAGGGGAGCCCTGTTTTTCTGCCGTCTTTTGATCCACAACGTCCTCGGCAGAAATGAACGACGCGGGTCACCGCCTGAAAAAATGATTGCGGGCAGCCTCGCGAAAAAGGACTCGATGCCGCCGATCATAAACTCGTTCTGCTCGGTCGGCTGATAGATCACCCGCATCCGTCGCCCTGCCCGCCTGGATATAGCCGTGCTCGATGAGGCGCGCCAGCTACGGCGCAGCGTGGCGCGGGAGCAGGCATACGCCGCCGTCAGTTCGCTTTCGGAGGAAAAGACCGCCTCCGGAGGATAGAGGCCCTCCTCTATTTTGAGCCAGTTCTGGGCGGAATGGATCAATTTCTCTGGCTCATCGGGAGGCGGTCTTCCACATGGGCATCCCGTGGGGTTGCTGGTCGGTGGTGCGAAAGATGGGCGGCACCCCATCACTCGGCATCATGCTCGGACTGACGCTGGTGTCCGGCCAGCTGCTGAATGCCTACGCCGTGGCGACGACGCCTGTGGACGGATTCCTCACTCGGGATTTCGGTTATTTTACGGTGGACATGATCGGCTATCAGGCACAGGGTGCTCCCCGCGATTTTAGCGGCTCTCACCCTCGTCTATCTGGAACGCTTCTTCAGACGTCTTGTGCCCACGGTGGTGCAGATGATTGTGGTTCCCTTCTGCAGTCTGGTGCTGGCCGTATGCGCGGCACATTTTTGTCCGGGGGCCCATCGGCTGGGCCATCGGTTCCTCATTTCCGGCGTGGTGTTCAGCGGTATCACCGGCCCCTTCCGTGAGGTGTTCGCCGCCATCTTTGGCACTGTCTATGCTCCGCTCGTCATTACAGGGGCTGCATCACGTGACCAACGCCATCGACCTGCAGCTGATCGCCGACTATCACGGCACCATGCTTTGGCCGATGATCGCCCTGTCCAATATCTGCCCAGGGCGGTGCCGTCCTTGCCATGATCTATCTGCACGGCGTTCCTGAGACGGCGCGGTAATTTCCGCTCAAGGAGGTGGGCGACGGTGTTTTCTCCGAGGCATGGTTGGCGGGGTCTGGCGATCCCGTCCGTCAGCGAGACCCTGTGTGCCCCGGTCTCAGGCAAAAATCACGATGCTGATGGACGATTCCGCCATGCGGTGGGCATGATGCTCGCGAACGGCGTGGAGTTTTGCTCCATGTGGGCATTGATACGGTGAGATATGCAGGGGCGGCGGCTTCTCCTATCTGGTGCATACCGGCGACGAGGTCAAGGCCGGCACGCCGCTGCTCACCTTCAGCCGCGCGAAGATTAAGGCGGCAGGTCATTCCGATGTGACGGTCTGTGTCATTACCAACAAAACGATATGGAGACCTTTGCCTTCCACGGGGCATGACCGCGTAAGGCCGGAGAGACGGTGATCGCATCATTTTGACGCGGACCAAAAAGCATAGAGCACGGGCGGATTGCGACGTGTTCTCTGCCTCTGATGGATGGGGAGGAGAACAACATGGCAGACTTCAAAAATAAAGTCGTTTATCAGATTTACCCCAAGTCGTTCAAGGACTCCAACGGCGACGGTATCAGGATCTGCGCGGCTGATCGATGCGCTGGATTATCTGGCGGATATGGGGGCGGACTACCTTTGGCTGACGCCCTTTTTCGTCTCGCCACAAAGGACAGCAGCTATGATATCGCCGATTATCTGGCCATCGATCCGCATTTCGGCACGATGGATGACTTTGACGCGCTGGTCAAGGCCGCCGATGCCAAGGGGCTGAAAATCATGCTGGACATGGTGCTGCCACACCTCCGATCAGCACGCGTGGTTCCAGCGGGCCTCGCGAGCGATGCGGATTACCAGCGCTACTACATTCTGCGTGACGGCCGCAATAAGTGCGCCGACGCTCGGGGGAGCCGCCGACCAATTGGCAATGCGCGTTCGGCGGCAGTGCCTGCAGTGAGCGCCGCGCCTGGGCAAATGGTATCTGCATCTGCACGATGTGAGTCAGCCGGTTTGGATTGGATGAATCCGACCGTGCGGGACGAGCTCGCCAGGGTGGTACGGTTTTGGAAGGAGCGCGGCGTCGCCGGATTCCGCTTTGATGTCATTAACCTCGTCGCCAAGCCGGAGGTTTTTGCCGATGATACCCAGGGGGCTGGGGCGACGGCTGTTTTGCCGACGGGCCGCATATTCACGAATATTTGCAGGAGCTTGTCACTAGCGCCGGCATCGGCGATATGGTGACGGTTGGCGAGATGGCGTCCACGGATCTCGAGAACTGCATCCACTATACCCGCCCTGCCAATCATGAGCTGTCCGCGACGTTCAGTTTTCATCATCTGAAGGTCGATTAAAGGACGGTGACAAATGGGCCCTGATGCCGCCGGACGCATGATGCGGCTAAAGCAGCTCTTCGCTGCGTGGCAGACAGGCATGGCGAAGCGCTGGCGGCTGGAATGCGCTCTTTGGTGCAACCATGACCAGCCCCGCATTGTCTCGCGTCTCGGGGATGACAAGGAGTACCGTGAGTGTCGGCCAAGATGCTGGCGGCCTGCATCCACCTGATGCGCGGTACGCCGTACATCTACCAGGGAAGAGCTGGGCATGACCAGCGCGGGCTATACCTCCATCGCGGATTACCGGGACGTGGAGAGACTGAACTATTACCGCATCCTGCGGGAGCAGAGGCAAAACGGAGGCGGAGGCGCTGACGATCTAGCCGCGCGCTCCCGCGACAACGGACGCACGCCGATGCGAGTGGTCCGCCGGGCCGTACGCAGGTTTTTCCACGAGAGGCCATGGATTCCTCTGGCGAAAAATCATGCGGCGATCCATGTGGAGGCGGCGCAGAGGGACGAGGATTCCATTCTGGCGTTTTTATCGGCGCCTGATCAGCTGCGCCACGAGATGCCCATCATTGCGGAGGGGATATCCGATTTATCGAGGAGGACAATCCCGACGTGATCGCCTACGAGCGCACATGGCAAGAGGAGCAGCTGACGGTGCTCTGTAATTTCCGCCCCACCGCCGTTCACCTGCGCCATCTGTCTCTACAGGATTTTTGCCGACGCGCAGAAACTCCTCGGAATTACCCCGGCCGGCGGAATGCCTCCGTCCGTATGAGGTGTTGGCGCTATGTCGCCGGGCGTAAAGCCTCCCAATAGCCTGCTGATGCTGCACGCATCGGAGCACAGCCTTCTGGACCGACGCGGGCACAGAAGGCTGTTTTTATGTATACGTCGACAGATTGACCGAATCACCGATCCGACAATTCAATCGAGTGATGAAGCCCTTTGGGCGGTGAATGTTGAGGAATCGCTGATAAAATGAAGAGCCGTCAGATTGGCGTAGATTTTTCGTCCGAGTGAGGAGCAAACCGGACGCGCAGGAAGCATTTACAGCGCCAAGGGACCCTGCCAATGGTTTGTACCTCTTCACCTGTAGACAGTTCCGTTGCCTCAGCGATCTGAGATGTGAGGCTTCCCCAGCACTAACAATGCCGTCGCCGTCCGATGCCGACTCGATAGCCCTTCAGCACGCCCCTCAAGACGTCCCTCTTCCAACTTCTTTTCGCCAAATTTTTCCATCAGTTCACACATGGCATTGACCCCCTCTGCTTCTGCCTTAAAATAATCAGCTCGTTTCGCAAGTTCCGCATAATTCATCTGCTCCGGACGCTCACAGAAAAAGATCCTGCATCAGCCGCCCGAGCGGTGTGTCGTCTCGGTTCGCTCCGTTGACGTAGAGGATATGCGCCCCATCATCGAATGGACGCTGCGTTTCTTGGATGATCCGCTCGACGTGATACAGCGGGACATCCTGCTTGATAGATGTCGTTTTCCGTGATGAAGATCACCCACGTCTCCGGAAGTGCCGCGAACTCCGCTCCTTTTGCCAGCGCGCGCGAGTCCATCATGCTGCTGTTGTATCGCGCCCGACGCTGGCTGCGCCTTCGTTTGCCCGCTGGACTTCGCGGTCGTAGAGTTTCCCCTCGCTGTCCTCTGCCAGCACATCAAAACGCACTCCGCGTCCGTAGAGATTGTCCGCACTCTGCTGCGTAACGACGCGCCGAACAACGAGATCATCTCGATCAAAGAAGATGCGGCAGGAGCTGCATCCCTCGGTATAGTTATCAAAGCATACGTTGAAAAACGTATCGTCGATCAGGCGGAGTTTTTGAATCAGTACACGGTACTCCGCAGGAATGTCCTTCTTGATGATGCTCACTGACCGATCCTCCTCTTACTCACTATCATAGTATGCACGGCAGCAATGGTTGTCAAGGAGGAAATATACCCCACCATCATAAAAGAGCTTTCAAACGCCGATTATCGGCTGAATGAAAAGCTCTCGCTGCGTCGCCTGCACAAAGGCGGCGACAAATATGGGAGGTATCCTGTCGCTCGACGCGGTCAGCAGAACGACGATCATCCAGTAGACGACATCATCCTCCGCCTCGTCGAATGCGTCTGCCTCTTCCTCCTCATCCTCCATCTCATCATCCCACTCCGCCGCATCATCCGCAGCGCGACGACGGCTCATCCTCCTGCAACGCCTTATAGATGCCAGCCGAGAAGGCCTGTCGCAAGAACTGCCGTCGCGATACCGACCGTTTTCCAATGTGCTCATCTGATCTCGCCCTCGTTCCCTAACGCTCCGAATATCCGTTGTAGATCGCCGACATGGCATTGTACGCCATCGCCGTCCCTGCGGCGTTCGCCAGCCATCCCTGCGCGAACTCCGCAGCAATCCCGAGTTTCGACGCCTCAAGACCGCATCCATATTCGCCTCGAGAAAACAAACTCCCCATCCGTACTTCTCCTTTTTGGTGCTCGATGCGCTCGCTGATCTGCTCCGCCGAATACTTGCGGCTGGGTTCTCCTCGCCATCCGTGATGATGACAAAGAGCACCTTCTCCGCGCGATGCTCCTCCGCCGCTGCTTCTGCACCGCACGGATCTTCTTGATCGTGCGCCCGATGGCGTCGAGGAGCGCCGTGCCGCCGCCACGCGATAGTCCTTCTCCGTGAGCGGTGCGACCGCGCAGATGTCGATGCGGTCACTGCAGCAGCCGATACTGAGTTGTCGAACAGCACCGTCGTCACCGCGCCTCGCCTCGAGCTCCGCCTGCTCCTTCAGCATCGCGTTGAACCCGCCGATCGTATCCTTCTCAGGCCCCGCCATCGACCCGCTCCGATCGACGATAAACACCAGCTCCGTCAATCCCTTTTCATGAAAATCCTCCTTCATCTCTATACCAAACCTGAGGCTTTCGCCTGTCTATGGTTACAGTATAGGGAGGAAGAAGGACAGATCGTATCCATTGAAATTTTGATGCACGCAAGCATGTTTCATTAACTCCAATCGTCGAGATTGCAAGCACATCCTCACCCAGGGGTCAGCAAGTCTTCGCCTTTTGCCTGCGCTGATCTCATCCGTGATGTAGATCTGAGGCTAGCGCGACCGCCGTTGCAATCAGCGGCATCATCGCATAATCCAATGCCCGGCATGATATCGGAATCAATCAATCGGCGATCAGGTAGCCGAGGCGCACCGATGATGCCTGCCTGATCTTCGCCGGGCAGTTTGGCGACTGTGCCACATAGTAGAGGGCCGGCGCCTGATGGGATCACCTTCACGCCGATCTTGGCGATGTTCTTGCGAATCTTGTCCCATAGGCCCAGACTCAGGTATTTGTCCTCATGCTTCTTAAAGTCCAGATTTTCAATCTCCTCGACGTTGATGTTGTCATGTGTGCTCCTCGACAACCTTCCTTTCAGGTCAATCCTTTTTGATGAAACGATCTCTGCTTATTCAGGATACCTTCTTAGCAGTCCCCAATCATCCTTGTGCTTGTCACGATACATCTGCACGCCCCTCGAATACGAAGGCCCATCGCCAGGAGAGACTCCACCACCCTCACCGCGCTCCCCTGACTCCTGGGCCACATATCAATGCCGTTCCATTTCACCTCAGCGGTGATGCGGTAGACACCGTCCTCCTGCGAAACGACCTTCGCCCGTGGGGAGGCGGTCGAGGACAGCCTCGACCGATGCGCCGCTGTGGTCGAAAGTGACACGGCGAGAGCTCGCCGCATACATAAACTGGATGCGTTTGCGGAAACTCTCCGTCACTGAATTTCCTGCGGTGAACGACGCGGAGCTCGCACCCGTCGGCGCGAATCGTGCGATGCGAGTCGATGCGAAAGATGGTCGAGAACTCTTTGCGCCGTCCGCCAGATGAGGCGATGAGGGTAGAAATAGTACTCAGAGAACGCGAGTGGCGACAGGGTTCACCTCATGTGCGCTCGGTGCCGTCTGACGGCAGTAGGAGATGCGGATGGTATGCTGTGCCGTCATGTGCTGTGAGAGTTCCCAGATCGCGGAGAGGTTTTTCCCGTGGCGCAGCGGGACGTAGTAATGCTGCTCGCTGCGGATGATCTTCCCCACCTGTTCACGGTCATGCGGTGCGGTCTGCCGCAATAGCTTCTTGAGGAGGGCATCGAGCTCCTCCTTGCAGAATGCGCGGCTCTCAAGCAAGAATCTTGCAGACGGCGAGCGTCCTCGTTCGTCAGCCACTCGCTCGCCGCGTGTGTGAGCGGGTAGCCACCGCGACTGCGCTCGTAGACGATGGAGGCCTCGCCCTCATCCGGTGCGCGTCTCCGCGAGATAGGATCGCAGCTCCTCGATGTCGCTGGATGGTCTTGTCCGTCGCGGCAAATTTCTGCGCCAGCTCTGCCTTGCATGGATGACCTCCCCGAGCTCGAACGCTCGTACAGCTGCAGCAAACAAACCCCCTATTCTCCTTGTAGTCAAGTTCACGGTGGTCCCTCATTTCACATTTTTTCTTATAGTGCACCGCCGCCTCATTGCTCTTCATCTCCAGAAAGGCAGTGAGCCAAAGGAGACAATCATCGCAAGGGATATCAACACACCGAGGAAGCCCACGATTTATAAACTTCGCCGAGCAAGCAAAGAAGTGGAGGAACTACAAAAGCAAACACGAGGCATCTGCATCGCTCCATTCCATCAAACAAACACAAGGAATCACTGATAAAAGCAGACTCTCAGATTGGCGCAGATTTTTCCGCCAAAATGCAGGTAGATGCGCTAAGGTGGTAGTGTTGAACATGTCCTTCCTTATTGCAAATGCACAACTTCGTCAAATCCTATCCTTCTTGTTCCAGCACAAGGATCACCAGATACTCAAATGCACTCCTCGAACCATGACACGCACCGCTCACTTGCCCCGCTTCCACGCACGCTGCAGCGTCCGCGTCGTCGGTGCACCTGCTCTCCGCACGGCATCCTCCTCGCTGAGACTCCGATACCGCCAGCCCACGGGTGAATCACATACGCGCCATGGCGACCGCGAACATCGCCAGCCGAGTCACTGCGTCACCACGATATCACCCGCACAGCAACGAGTTCGTCAGGGCGATGTCGACGGCATCCCTGCCCGCATCCACGAGCTGTACCGTGCGGTAATCCGACCGCAGGACATGATGCGTGTCGCGCAGGGAAACGTGACCGGCGCATCCGCATCCCATAGATCTGCATCGCCTCGGTCCTTAGATACATGTTATCTGTCATCGTCCTGTCTCATACGTCAGTGTATCTCGGTTGCGTCTCTGTGAATGTCGAAGGGAAATAAGATTATGGCACTCCTTCTGCAGCTCCGCCAGTCGGTCATGAAAGTTGCCGACCGCCCGACGCATTTTCTCAATCTCGGCGAGTCTAACATCTATCTGGTGAATCGGCGCAACATGGTTCTCCTCCATCAGGTTCGCAAGCGCCACCTGTCTGAAGTGGCGTGAAACGCTCTGCGCCGCTTGGCTGGATCCACCCACGCTGGACTCCCGTCCTGTTTTCATATCCTGTGCACGCTGCTCCGCCTCCCCGATCTTCTTTGGCCTGCGTCCAACGGACGGGACGACACCAAACCACCAGCACATCTTCCCTGCTACGTGAATTTTCTTCACAAAGGTTTAACTGCTTCCCGCGCTGAAAATTATGCCCGAAGAAGTGTCACGATATCCTTTACTAGCGCGCCACATTTCCCGCCGCAAACTGCTTCAATCCGTTTGCCCGATTCGCCAGCGCATAGTCTGTAACAGTCTTTCCTGCCTGCCTTCTCCGAGAAAATCCCCTTCAAGATTTTCTCGACAGGAGAGATTCCAGCACCGTCCTTTGTGTCCAGAAGCAAATTCAGGGTCCTTTGAAAATGCCGATCCGCCAGAACGCATCGAGCTTCTCACCGCTGCGTGAGACAGCCTCAGTCTCCCTTTTCCAATACCACGTTTAACACAATCATCCAATGCGCTCGACCTTGTTGTATGCCATCCTCAAAGTGCCTGCTGTTCGCCAGCATCTTCATGTCGTAGTCATAGATCGCATTGGCGATCTCCGCTACGATCATGAATCGCGCAACAACGTCGTTACCGCTGACTGCCGTCTCAAAGCCGCCACTGATTCGTCTGCACAATGTGCCAGCGCTCTTGACGCAGATGCTCCTCTACCATATCCCACATCGTTGTCTCCCGACGGAAGGCGATGATATACCTTCATCGCATCACGGATGCGCATCCATCTCGTAGAGTGCCGTGGTCATCCGTGACACGGCATTCGCTTTTCGCCCGGATAAAGTCGTTCAGCACGAAAACAAACTCTCATCGTAATGCTCCGCTCATCCCGCTCCGCCACAATGTCACTCATCCGTCTCGTCGGCTGTCACAGACGACTCGCATCGATGGGCGACGTGCGGGTCACTCGCCAGGCGTATACGGATGGGTCACCTTCTCAAATCCTGCCTCTTTTGATTCTGCGGTTCTCCGGCGTGTCCGGTATCCTGCCATCTTATTCACGTAATATCATTTCGCCGCTTTGTCCGCATCGGCTGAGCGGCTTGCGAAGTTCTGCCCGATGCAGCATCGAACAGTTCGCTTTGTGAGCAACATGAACAAGCAGCTGTCCGCCGATGTCAGTGCCTGATGGGAAGTTTCATACATGATCAGGGCGCAGTGTCGTATGGATCCCCGCGTATCAATCACCTGTGTCCGTTTCCAGTCATGCAGGCCAGCCACCTGTGTCGTGACCTCACCGACGGCGTATCCTCAGCGCCCGTGAGTGCCTTGAGGAATGGTAGACTTGCCCGCGCTGTACTGCCCTCGAGCATACGATCCTGAGGAACTTGTCCACCGCAAAATACTCTGCGGCAGAGCAGAATCACGATAGTCAGTGCTTTGAGTCATCGCGCACGCGTTAAGCAGCGCTCATTGCTCCGCCAGCCCATTGTCCAAGCGCTACATTCATTTCACTGCATCATCTGTCCCCTCCATCAGTTCCTGCGACCATCTCTTAGCGAGCTGCTGCGCCAGCCGAATACGGCTGCGCAGAGCAGCATCACTGACGTCTAGATTGAGGAATACTCACGCAACACGGGACATCTCTTAACGGGGCCTGATAGCACTCTCTCCCGCACACCTCTTTCGGTGGAATATCAGGACTCAGATCGCCTCCCGCAGCACATCGTATACATCATCTCTCAGTACAGAAGACCGCTCTCTGAGCAGTGCCGCCAGTTCGTCCCTGCGCTATGCGGTAAAACGCCGCCACCCGTGCATCCATCATCACGGTATCGCCTGGAATACGCGCCACCTTGCCGATATGCCGCATCGGCCCGTCCCGTCCAATATGGTCCGATGCTGGCACTGCTGCTCGCAACTCATGTTTCCGCAGCTTGTCATTTTAACATACGTGCCGTATTTCGTTGGACCTCGGACGGTCCGGAAAGCGGAACTTTCGATTTTTATAACCACAACCTTCTGCATCGGCAATACATATTCCTTGATGATGATGCAGACGGCTGTTCGTATCTTTGCGCAGCTGTTTGATAATCTCCTCGATATGCTCACGCAGTTTCTTCTCCAGTTTGCGGCGTGCATCACGTACCTTTTTCCTCCCGATCTGTGAAGAGGAACGATATAAGAGTGCTAACGGTACAATTCCACCAAGCACCCATCCTCCGAAGTTCCACCAGTTTGCAGTGCGGCAATAACCGTCCCCCATTTCCCACAACGGCAATCCAATTCCAAATCCGCTTTCCATCAACAATTCGCTCGCCAACAGTGATGCCCAGCGTCTGCGAACGATCGATCAGAAAAGCGATTTTCGGCGCAAATTGCGCGGCTGATTTCACGCAGCTCACGCACTCACCACGCCTGTCCCAACTGATTGATTAGCTCCTCTGCCTTGCCGCTTCAATATTGCGCGCTTTTGAGCAGTGCAGCTCAGCTTCACCTGCCTTGCGATCATCGCATAATGTTCCTCCAGCAAATGCGGCAACGCTCGTTTCAACGAACTCGCAGCTTCAGTCAAAATGTCTGGTCCGCTTCTCTCCGTCCGCCTCGAACGAGAAATCACGAAGCCATAGTTTGTCCGCTTCTCTGAGAAGCTCAACTTCTGACTAGTGCAGAATGCTGTTTTGACGCGAGTTCGCTCATTTTCTAACATAGGGACAACTACGGCATCAAGAAAGTTCTTGAACTTATAAGCTCACGCGCATACCTACGCCAGATGATATGCTCCTCGACCAAAGAAGCGTGAAAGCTCATAGACTTCATCCCTGACTTCCTGAAAAGCGTCACTGTTGAGACAAAAACGCTTTGCGCTTCAAGTGCACAGGAATGAAGGGATGCACTCAATCGCTTCGTGTTGCCGTCCAAACGCAACGAATTGTTCCTGTAGTTCGCGCAGTCGTTCCGGCGCAAATCGCCTGGACATATCGCGCCGAAACAACCATATTCAAATCATTCCGGCGAACGCAAGTCCACCTTTTACATTGATGAGGCAGATCACCGGTTTGCCAAGTCGGAGGATATGGTCAAAGACGTCTGCCTCTTCCGCCTGCGGGATCGTTCGTGATGAGGAACAGGGATGAGGTCCCCTTCTTTTGCCGCTTTCGTGGGCAACACGCTCATCCTCCGCCATCGAACGCAGCAATTCCCGGCATCAGTGATCTGCAGATTCTTATATCGATAGGTGCGGACATCGCGTGTTTTGCGCTGCGCTCCGGGACCGATGGATGCGCCATTCCGTGGTAGAATCTCCATCGGCGTGGATTTGCCCGCCATCGTTCTACCAGCGGGGTAGCGAAAGCATCCTTGACCCGGAACCTCGATCTCAGCCACCTTCATCGGAACAGCACCAAAATCGATTGAATCGATGATGGTTGCGCAATCAAACCATTCATCAGTTTTCGGGTCATTGAACACTTCTTTTGAGAGTACGAATCGGTTACTAACTGCTCACTCATGGGATGGATGCTTTCGCTTGAGTGCCTCCGTCCATCTAGCAGCAATATCATATACGACGCGCGCAGATAGTTGCCAAGCATCTAATGCAGCAGTCCGTCATTTTCTGTTCGACAAATTTTGCTCCATCATGAGTCAGCCCCTTCGCATTTCTTCAAAATATATTATAATTCTGCATCATTTCTCCTTTTTCCTGCTATGGACGAGATTCCTTCGTATCACCCCATAGAAACTGTTCAACGGATCGTTCCTCACGTCAGCAAAGTTCTCCGTCCCTGCGTTCCTCCCGCATCATATCGAACGCAAACAGGACTTCGCGCATATCCGCAGGAATCCGCTTCACGCACTCCTCATGCAGATCATCGGAACAGCCATGAAAGCCTTCGGCGATGCCGCCCGCGATGCAGGCGGTGGTATCAGTGTCGCCGCCGAGGGAGCGGCGTTTCGGATGGCATCGATCACGTCGGTGCTTTCAAGAAAGGCGGTGATTGCTCAGAGGAGCTGCCGGGGCGAGTGAGCATCCATGGAGTAGGTCGGGCGGATCTCGTCGAGGGTGCGCGTAGGTCATAGCCGAACTCCTGCCTGATATAGTCCTTGATTTCTTCCTTGGAGTGTCCCATGCGCCCGAGATAGATGGCACTCGCGACCGTCTCCGCCCCCTTCACCCCTCAGGGTGATTGTGCGTGACCTCTGCCGTCCACCGCGCGACCTTGCGCGTACGCGGAGAGGCTGTCGTGAGCCAGCCGACGGAGGGAGACGCGCATCGCCGCGCCGTTGCCGTAGCTGCCGTAGGGCTGCGGGTCATCCGTCACGAGCCATTGACGGAACAATCCGCCATAGCCGACGCGCGGATAACAGCGTCCCCAGTGCCGCATAAAGCGCACAACATCGGCTTTCACATGTTCTTCGTCCGCATCTGTGCCCAATCCGACCAGAGCCTCGGCGACGGCGATGGTCATGACGGTATCGTCTGTGAAGCGTGCGTATGCAGGGAAAAAGCTCGAACTCTTTCGTCTTTTTCCCCACGAGTCGAACTCATAGGGCGAGCCAATGATGTCCCCCAATATTGCACCGTACATGAGCATCACCCCGCTTTGAAATTGTAGATCGGCTTCAGCACCTCGATCACGTCCACGCTGTCCTCGATCACGTCAATGATGTCCGCAAGCGACTTGTATGCCATCGGCGCCTCGTCAAGCGTGTTCTCGTTGACTGCTGTTGTATAGACATCTGCCATTGTTTCACGGAACTCATCCATCGAGAGGTTTTCCTTTGCCGCCGTGCGTGACATTAGCCGCCCCGCCCCGTGCGGAGCCGACCAGTTCCAGTCCGGATCGCCGCGCCCGACGGCGAGGATGCTGCCGTCGCGCATATTGATCGGGATGAGGACGCGCTCGCCGCGTGCGCTGCGATTGCGCCTTGCGGAGAATCCGCTCCTCCACGTCGATGTAGTTGTGGATGGTGTGGAATGCCTCTCCTGCGGTGAGTCCCGTCCGTTCGAGGAGAACACGCGCGATGACCTCGCGGTTCCGCCGTGCGAAGTTCTGGCAGATCTCGATGTCGTGCAGATAGTCTTCGAGGTAGCTGCCGTAGAGAAAGGCGAGGTCGGCGGGAATCTCCGACTCCTTTGCTTGGAAACCCACGGTTCAGATCCCTTGAGTGCCTCCTGCAGTTCGCTGCGCCGCCCTCCGCCTTGTAGCGGCGGATGAGTTCGTCACGCGCACGGAACAGTTCGTCCCTTGCCGTGCGAGAGGTCAATGGCGATGTTCTGGTAGTATTCGGCGACCTGCTTGCCGAGATTGCGGCTGCCCGTGTGGATGACGAGGTAGTTCGTGCCGTCCGCGCTGCGGTCGATCTCGATGAAGTGATTGCCGCCGCCGAGCGTGCCAAGGCTGCGTGCGATGCGCTTCGTATCCTTGAGGGCGCGGTAGCAGCGCAGCCCGAGAGGTCAAATCTCTCCTGCCGCCCATCCCAGAGATTGCGCCCGACGGGACGAAGTGCGCCGCCGCATCGAAGCGTTCGAGGTCGATCTCCCCTTTGCCGAGGTCGACCGTATACATCCCGCAGCCGATGTCGACACCGACGAGATTCGGGACGACCTTGTCCCGTACAGTCATCGTCGTGCCGATCGTGCAGCCCTTGCCCCAGTGGACATCGGGCATGATGCGGATGCTCGCCCCCTCCGTGAATTCGTAGTCACACATGCGGCGGATCTGCTCGACCGCCTCCTCCTCGATCACCTTTTGCGTATGCAATCGCCGTGCCGCAGCGTCCGCGTATCTCCATGCGTTCCATTGTCATCCTCCTTATATTCTTCTCTTTCCAGCCTCCCCTGCCACAGCGGGGGAGGGACACCGCAAGCGGTGGTGGGGGTGCTGGACGATACATCCATTTCTATCGTGCGAGCGTCACACACGTCACAAGCGCTCTATCGGCGCTGCGCGCCACTTCCCCGTCACAACGGAGGAAGTAATAAAGACGCTTCCCATCGTCCACCCCGTCGCGGAACATCCCTCCCGCCAAATCTCGGGAAAAGCCACGCTGCCCGCGTGTCAGCACATCATACGTGCGGTAGCCGTCCATCCGGCACGCAGGGCATGGGCTCTGCACGAATTTCACCAGCCGAGCCGATAGGGACAACGCGCACACGGCGGCCGTACCGTGCGAAACACGTTCTGCAAATTCTTCAAAAATACCACGCACGCACACCTCAAAATGATATCTCTTTTGATCTATCCCTATCTTAGCAGACCTCCTCCTCCACAGGTCGCCGCACAGGCGACATTTTTCACTGCCATAAGTATAGCAAAAAGGCATGGACGGATAAAGTCCATGCCTTCAAGATTCTCAGTTGACGTCGCGCCATTTTTCGTTGTCCGTCAGCCACCGCTCCTGATAGGGCGAGTGCAACATAGTAACATCTTTATGTAGCTCCCGTTAATTGCCGCAGCCACCCTGCCCCGATAATAGGCACTATCTGGGCAGCTTTTTCGTTGATAAGGTTAATCCCGAGTTGTTGGCACCTCTCGAACCAATATGATAAATGCTTCCGTAAAAAGCCTTTTCATTTGCTTTTTCCCCTATTTTTCCATGTTTGCTTGAGGGCATTTTTATCATAGCCAGCTCAGCCAATGCCGCGCGTTTTTCTTGAAGCGAGTTCGAGGCCCAGACAATAGAGAGAATACTCAGTACGAAGCGACGTTCCTCCTCCGTGTTCGACTTCGTAGCCGCTAGCATGGTCCAATCTTATGAATCGTACGCGTGGACAATATCATGAAGTGCGGGAATGTCGGCAACAATACCGGGAGCCCCAAAAACCCCATTGCTCCCCCTCTACGCTAGCCATTCCGATTGCCCAATTGTGACCTCATTTGCCATTTGGTCAGAGCGCCAAATCCTTTGTCCTGGGTTCCTCGAGTGGTTTTTACGCCGCCATCCCGCAGAACGTCGCCCTCGTCAGCAAGAATTCCCCCGCACTGTTGCGGGCATCCGAGCCCTCAAGAGCAGATTGTGGAATCACAAAGTTAATCGCCTTTCAATCGGACTCAAAAGCGCTCCAATCCCTGAAATGATTCCCGGCTCCTCATTTTTCACTCGTCGATCTTGGCAACCTGCTTGTCTCATAAACCGTCAGTTCGTTCATGTCATACTCCTTTTACAAAACGGTGAAAAATGTAGCTCACAGCATCATCCCCATCTCGTAGAGATTCCATTCACGGTGTCGATATCGTAGCCCTTCCATGATGCAGAACTCCATGACGAGATCGAATTTGCTGCAGGCGAGATGCTGTAGCCCGCGCTCGCGAGGAGTCCGCGCGTCGTCGAGGTTCAGCCGCAGGACGAAGATGAATGCGTAGACGACGCGAATTTTCGGATGATAGTTCTTGTCGGTACGGATCTTGGAGAACAGTTTGCGGTCAATCCGCACGCTTGTACGCCTCTACATCGGTCATGCCGCTATCGTCGATGAGGCGCAGAAGCCGCTCGGAGAAAGGTTTCTTTCGGCTTGTCGAGTTTGCTCCTCAGACGCGAAGATGCCGTCCAGACCACCACGCGGACGGGGAACTCTGGACGCCCAATAGTCGAGCTCTTCATGTACACCGGGGATCATGCGTGCAATGCCGTGACGCTCACGCTCGCCCTCGAAAGGGGACGCGGTACGGGACGCGGCAGCTGCGCTTTGCTTCCTCGATGATGTCGGAGGAACCCTGCAAATGCGCGGCAATATAGCAGCGAATCCGTTCAAGGGAGGTCGGCGGATGGAGTTTGATGCGGCGGTAACATGGACATTCCCTCTCAGTTTCTTTTTCATAAAATTTTAACAGATATGAATCATCCACGCAAGAGATTTGTTTTTCATTTATTTGCCACAGATACAACCGTCCTGGTCATCTTTGCTCTATCGCTGCAAAGCGTCCCCACCAGCTCACTCCGCTGCCACCTCCCCGCCTTGACAGGGAGGGCTTTTCGTTCTCGCTCAGCTGCGCCCGCTCTGCGTCTTTGCGAGATGCTCGCTGATCTTCTGCGACCATGTCGGCGGAACAACGCCTGTCGCGGAAAACTCCATAATCAGCGCTCCGAGTGCTGCGAAGTTCTCGCGCACACCCGCCGCATCACAAGCGAAGGTGGCGGCATTCTCGGCGGGGATGCCGATGTCTCCTAGCGACCTGCTTCGCGTTGATGTTCGTACCGAGGAAAACGAATTCCCAGCCCGCCTCCTTTTCCTGCTGCTCTACCAGCTCCCTCAGTCTGTCAGGTGTCCAGTAGTCCCCGCTCTCGGACTCGATCTTCGTGTTGTCCGTGACGATGATGACCATCGTACGCATGGGGCGATCCTCAGGGAGAGCCGTTTTGGTACACCTGCTGAGCCAGTGAATGCACCCGCCACCATCGAACAGACACCCGCTGCCGCGCACGTTGTCCTGATGTATGAACTCTCGGGATGTGCGCGTCGATACTCTTCAACAAGTGTACGGAGGTGCGTAAAGCAGCCCTGTTCGATGAGCGCGGAATCCTCGGTGATCGGCACGCGGGTATTCATGTCACGCACTGACTGGCTTCTTTCCGGAGCCAAACAAGGAGATCCGTCCGCTCCTCCCTGAGCCGCACGATCATATCGTTGAATCCGTCGATCAGATCGGACTCAAATGCCGCCATCGGCCGCTCAGCTCAACAGGAAGATCAGCTCCGTCATCGCCCGCTGCCATCACGTCGAAATACCCCCTCCGCGTGTCCGTCTGTCCGTTTGTCTTTGCCTCTGCCATGATGATTTCCTCCATATCTCTTGACTACATCTAGAAAATCGCTGATAAAATGAACTCCACCCGATTGGATGACGGTGTCGAATTTATCAGTGGTTTCCGTAAGTATAGCGAAATGGCATGGACGAAAAAGTCCATACCAAACGCTATTTCAAAAACTTTTCGACGCTCTCCGCTTAAGGAATCGCTGATAAAAATGAAGTCTGTCAGATTGGTACAGATTTTTCGCCCTGTCAAGGAGACAAACCGGACGCATAGCAAGGGCTATGTGGAGGATTTGTCGACACAGAGAGGGCGGAAAAGATGTGCCAAGATGGCAGTGCTGAATTTATCAGTGCTTCCTTAACTGCGCCCGCTCTTCTGCTTTGCGAGATGCTCGCTGATCTTCCGCGACCATGTCGGCACAACGGTACCTGTTGCGGCAAAGGCGCAGGTCATGTGCGACAGCGACGCGAAGTTCTCGCGCACGCCCGCCGCATCACAGGCGAACTCGACGGCGTTCTCGGCACGGATGCCAAGACCGCCCGCGACCTGCACCGCGTCGATGTTCGCGCCGAGAAAGACAAACTCCCAGCCCGCTTCCTCCTGCTGCTTCACCATCGCCCGCACCTGATCTGCCGTGTAGCGCGTGCTCGAGTTCTCCATCCCGTCGGTCGTGATGATGAACATGGTGCGTGCGGGGCGATCCTCGGGACGCGCATACTTGTGCACGTTCTTGATGTGACGGATGCCATCGCCCATCGCATCGAGCAGAGCCGTACAGCCGCGTGTGTAGCTACCCTTCGATGTGAGTGTGGGGACATCCGCAATCCCGCACGCGGTCATGAATGACCCTCATTCTCGTGATCAAAGAGCACCGTCGAGACGAGCACGT